>ERZ1090863.2-NODE-2-length-247617-cov-59.093092_pt1 | contig 247617 bp, 222 predicted proteins | sample MGYA00478480_ERZ1090863 | MGnify/ENA primary metagenome ERZ1090863 (study PRJEB33644, sample SAMEA5815746) | chicken gut metagenome | biome: Chicken; feature: Gastrointestinal Tract; material: Caecum | place: Ireland | collected 2019-01-01 | study: A study of the...
CTAAACCCGAAAAAACTACATGACTAAAACCTCAACAAACAATTGAACAAAAACACGAATACGAGATCTACAGGGACCTGCCGCCCCGGGCGCGCATCGACCGGACCTGGGACAACGGCACGGAGGCCTCCTGCCACACGCTCGTGGACGAATCCCTGGGCATGCTGACCTATTTCGCCGACCGTACAGCTCATGGCAGCGCGGAAGCAACGAGAACAGGAACGGCAGGATCCGCCGGTACCTGCCCAAGAAAACCCCGTTCGACGACCTGACCCAGGCCGAGCTCGACGCGATCGTCCAGGAGACCGACGACACCCCCATGAAACAGCTCGAATACAAAACACCCAACGAGGCATGGGACGAGGAGACCAGCAGACTACAATCTAAAACCACCAACCCAAGCACAAGCGTTGCACTTACAAGTTGAATCCGGGGCGTAATCCGCCGGCGTGGAACGAGTGTAGGATTGTCGTATGGTCGGGGAGAAATCGCATGGCACGTCGCACATCATCGAGCACATCGTCCTCGCGGTCGCACTGGTCTGGGCCGCAGGTTGCACGTTCGTTTGGTCACAGACGGACACGCCCCATCGCATTGTCAACGCCAAGTCCCCTGACGGCACATGCGAAGTGACGATCAGCGAACTCGGCTCGCCGGTATTCTTCAGTCCCAGCGATATCAGGATCAAAGTCTTATGGGACACCGATCCGAACGTCATAGGAGCCGAGAACGTCACACAAATCGAAACGATTCTGAGTAACGACGGAAAATCATTGGATGCGGACAATTTCACCGTCACGTGGCGCGACAACATTCCGACCGTCATCACCCACGGCGAAGAGCAACACGACCAAAGCTACACGTTCAATTGGAAGGACGTGCCCCACCGGTTCGGATGACGCCGCCACCGGAGACCGAGGATCAGCTGATTCCCTCTCACCCGAGTTGGAGGAACATTATGACGAACAAAACGGTCCCGACCCCGCCCGCGCCAGAAGGAGAAGCGCCAGAGCGGTTTCGTTGTGTTCTTTCGACTTGCACTATTGTATCCCATAGGATACAATAAGTGGTCATGGAGATACGCAAGACCGACGAATACGACGCCTGGTTCCGCAATCTACGGGACCGGCAAGCCAAGGCGCGGATCAACGCGCGGATTCGTCTGTGCCAGACGGCCGGCAGACCCGTGGGCGACATCAACACCATCGGGACGGGGTCAGCGAGCTGCGGTTCCACTTCGGCCCCGGCTACCGCGTCTACTTCGCGCAGAAGGGAGACGTGGTCATGCTGCTGCTCGCGGGCGGCGACAAACGCACGCAACCCAAGGACATCGACAGGGCCAGGCGCATGCTGGCCGAACTCAAGGAGGACAAGCAATGGTAACGACAAGCGTCTGGGACGCCAGCGAATACCTGGAGGACGAGCAGAATGCCATCGCCTACATCAACGCCGCGGCCGAACTTGACGACCCCGCCCTGCTTCAGGCCGCTATCGGGGACGTGGCCAAGGCCCGCGGCATGGGACAGATCGCCAAGGAAGCCGGCGTCGGACGGGAGAGCCTGTACAAGAGCCTCGGCAGGGACGGCAACCCGTCGTTCCGCACCATCGCCAAGGTCGTCAAGGCCCTCGGCGGCCGCATCGTCATCGAACCATCGGCCGCATGACCTCGGCCATCCGACACGAAGCCGCCCTGGCATCTCACCTGCGAGCGCCGGGGCTGCTTTTTATCATGTGCAGTTCCAGGGCATTGGTATTCCGGCGATTACATCGACGATACGCCGTCCGAATCGGCGAGCGCGGCGATGCGCTGTTCGAGTTGCCTGTTCTCCTCCTGGAGTCGTTGGATTTCGTCGTTGTTGGTTTGGATGCGTTGTCGGAGGGTTTGGATGGTGTCGGGTGTGGGATGAGGTTGCCGATGCGTTTGGCGAGGTCCTGGGCGCGTCCGGATACGCTGTGCTGGTAGCGCATGGCGGTTTGTGGGTCGGCGTGGCCGGCTGCGTCCATGAGCTCTCTGACTGTGGCGCCCTGTTGGGCGAGGAGGGTGAGGGCCGTGTGGCGCAGGTCGTGGAATCTGAGGTCCGGTCGGCCCGTCACCCTTCTTTGGTTCCGGTCGGAACGTGGGCGGTTGCGGGTCGGGGCGCATCCGGTCGACCGGCACATGCTTCCACACCGCGTCGGCGCATTCCACGTCCACGGTCGGTTCGTCGGGATGCGAATCGATGCTGATGATGAACCCCCGGTGCGGCTCGCCGTGATCGTCGTCGAACGCCACGTGCCGCCATAACGCGCATTGAAACTCGTTGCTCATGCGTCGCAAGCATGGCATGACCCGAGGTCGATCCAGTGGACTGCGGAGTGTCGGGCGACATGTCGGCATCTCAGGGGAGATGCGACGAGGCGTTGTCGTGCAACAGGCGCGGGGCGCGGTTTAGAACTGTGCCCCGTCTCTGTTCCGGGGTCCTCCGGCGATCGTATGATTTGGAGTCAACCAACCCTTGAGGTTTGCGCGAACGAGCGTTCGTAAGCGTATCCGTGCGTTCCAAGTGGGGACGCGGGCGGGGACGCGGAATGTGCGGAGAGCGCGAAAACGCTGGAATACCAAGGTTTTCAAGGTGTCTAAGGGGATGCCCCTTAGCTCCACCACCAAACACAAGGCCGGTCAGCAATGACCGGCCTTTTTCGTTGAAACGCCCCGATTTTAGGGCGTATGCTCGCAAGGTGGGGTGTGGATGTGAACCGCCCCGGCGTTCGCTGATGGGGCGCCGGGACGGATTTGCGTTTGCTGGCGGAGTGTTCGCGTCAGACTGCGACGGGCTGTTGATACATGTACTCGAGTGCGTCGCGCAGTACGCCGCTGTAGTTGATATCATGCTTGTCTGCCCAAGTGTCGAGCCAAGCGGGGATGGTGACGTTCTTACGTACGGCCTTGCTGCCGTATTTGGCGGCGTACGCGTCCATGTCGAGCGCGACCATGCTGACTAGCGCGTCGTCCTCCTCGGGCTGCACGTCGCGTGGGTCGCTGGCTTCGGGCACGGTGCCGCCTTCCTCCAGCTCGGAGAGGACCCAGCCGCTGGCCGCGTCCTCGGCCATGAGCAGGGCGTCAGCAAGGTTCTTGCCTTCGGTGACGCACCCGGGGAGATCCGGCACCTCCACCGCGTATCCGCCGCTGTGGTCCTCGAATGGAATCAGGATGATGGGATATGCCAACTTCATTTCGTCCTCCTTTCGTCGATGCCGGCCTGTCTCCATATCGACCGGACCGTGACCGGGTTGACGTCCCCATTGTGCTTGGGCACGGTCACGCGCCCGGGCTTGGTCGGATGCACGTACTGGCAGTGGCTTCCGCGTTGCCCGGCCAGTTGCCACCCGTCCGCCATCAGACGTCTCTCGATTTCCTTGAACCTCATGTCCGTATTATACGCATGATGCGCATTGTTTGCCAGAGCGGAAACAACGTAGATTTGACATACAATCACTATGTCAAGTAAACTTGGCATAGCATGAAAGGGGGATCTCTCATGGATAGGGATGAAATACTGGAAAAGGGCCGGAAGGACAATCGTCTCCATGACGAAGGGGCTCTGGACGCGCACCAGAAAGGGCGGCGGGTGGGGGTCGCCGGATTCATGGTTCTTATTGCCGTCGTCATCATCTATAACGCGGCGATTGGCATCAGCATCTCGCTGCCGTTGGTATTTCTTCTCGGATACCTGACCTGCCAGGCTTGGGGGCAGTATGTGGCGCGTCGTGAAACGGTTGTTCTGGTGACTGGGGTTGTGGGGAGTGTGGGACTGGTGATCGCGTTGGCGGGCTATGTGCTGTCCACGCTACTGTAGGATCATCCATTCGTAACCAATGGCACGTGAGGTGACTGGTTGGACAATAGTCTGATTCTGCGGAACCGTTTGAGGGCGGCGCGGGCGGAAAAGGGGCTTTCGCAAGCGCAGTTGGCTGAGCTCGTGGGAGTCTCCCGTCAGACGATCAGCTCCATTGAAACCGGTCAGTTCAACCCGACGGCCAAGCTCGCCCTGATCCTGTGCGTCGCCCTGGACAGGAAGTTCGAGGAACTGTTCTATTTCGACGAATGACCACGGGGCATCGGCTCAGTCCAGCGCATCCGCGACTCCGGCCTCCCACTGTTCGCGGGTGATGCGGCGGACGGCTTCATCGCGCCAGACGTCCCCCAACAGCTCCATGCGCACATGCGGCTGGACGCGGACGAGCCGCAATCCGAGCTTGTCCATCACGCGGGAGGATTTCGCGTTCTCCATGTCATGCGTACCCCAGATCGCCTGCAGATCCAGATCCTCGAACCCATGGCGCATCAACGCACGTGCCGCCTCGGGAACGAGTCCCTGCCCCCAGTACGGTTTCCCGATCCAATATCCGATTTCCAGGGCCGGGGTCTGATATCCCGGCGTGCCGATGACGGAGGCGCACGGCTTCTGTAATCCGATGCTGCCGATCGGTTCGTCGGTTCGTTTGAGGACGACGGCATACGTCTCCGGTGCGCTCAGCACCGCACGGATGATCTCGGCGCTTTCCGCGACGCTCCGATGCGGCTGCCAGCCCGCGGCCGGCCCCACATCCGGACTGCTGGCATACGTGAACAGGGCCTGTGCGTCCGCGGCATCATCCATTCGCCAAGGTCGCAGCGTCAGCCGTTCCGTCTCCAGCATGGTCATGTCGGTCTCCTGTCTTGTCGTTGATCGTGTGCGATCACGATACTCTCATTCACCACGATAGCTAACGGATGTGCCGCGACCCCCGTCCATCGCACTGGATATCGGCGGGCTGCGGCACCGCGCGGAAGATGTCGGGGTTGTTCGGGAGGGGAGTGTTCGGCGACATGCGTCGGCGGCTGGGTAGGATGGCATCATGGATGAACGGTGTCTGATCGATGTGCGGGGTCTGTACGAGCTGTTGCTGGACCATATGGGACCCACGCACTGGTGGCCCGCCGACACGCGGTTCGAGATCGCCATCGGTGCGATCCTGACCCAGAACACCGCATGGGGCAATGTGGAGACGGCACTCGACCGGATGAAGGCGGCCGACGTGCTGAACGCCCGTTCGATCGCCGATCTGCCGGACGAAACATTGTGGGACCTGATTCGTTCGACCGGCTACTACCGGCAGAAGGCCGTGTATCTGCGCGCGTTCTGTCAATGGTTCCTGGATCTGGGGGAGTGGAGCCATGACGACGACATCCCCGCCCTCGTGCGGGAAGTCGACGACGAGACGCTGCGTCGGGAGTTGCTGTCCATCCGCGGTGTGGGCGGCGAGACGGCCGACGACCTGCTGCTGTACGTGTTCGACCGGCCCGCGTTCATCGCCGACCGCTACGCCCGTCGCATGTTCGAAACGCTCGACGTGGACGACCTGCCGAAATCCTATGAGGGGTTCCGTCGCCGCGTCATGCCGCAGATCGACGCCGACGCCTGGAGCATCCCGGAATTCCAGGAGTTCCACGGTCTGATCGACGAACTCGGCAAGACCTGCCGTACGCCGGAGGATTGGAATCACAGCATCGTTGCCGGATACCGCATGCCGCTGCCGTGAGAACGGCGCTCGCGGCATGTCTTCGCATGGATGGCGATGCCGCGGGACGACTCGGCGTCCTCGTCCGATATGCCGGCGCCGACGGGAACCGGGGTCATCCGCAGGACGTATGACTCATGCGCGTCCGGCCGCGAATAGGTCCGACGGCCGATGCGCGCCGTGCGGCCGGCGCCGTAGCATGACACCGTCGGACCCGGGCAGACGTCACGATCGTCGTGTACGGACCCGGTCGGAAGGCGGGAAACGACATGATGGCATTCCTCGGCGACTTCACCGAACCGTTCATCCTCGCGGTGGCGATCTGGCCATTCGCCTCAGCGGTGCTGACGCTGCCGGTGCTGGCGATGCTCTACCATCGCGAGAACCGCATCCGCCTCGCCTCGGTCATCGTCTCCTACGGGTGCGTGCTCTACCTGCTCGCACTAGGCTGCTTCACGCTGTACCCGATGCCGCAGGACGCGGCGGCATACTGCGCGACGCACCATCTGACACCACAGCTCGACCCGCTGCGGTTCATCGGTGACATCCGAACCGACGGGGTGACCGCGCTGCTGCAGATCGGCATGAACATCGTGTTCTTCGTTCCCCTCGGTTTCATCCTGGGCCGTTTCCTCCGCGCGGGGCTTGCGCGCACGGCTCTGATGGGGTTCGCCGTGTCGCTGCTGATCGAAACCGCGCAGCTCACCGGCATCTTCCACCTCTACCCCTGCTCCTACCGACTGTTCGACGTCGACGACCTGATCTGGAACACATTGGGCGCGCTCCTCGGCTATGCCGTCGCGGCGCTCGCCAACCACGCGCTGCCGAGGCGGGATATCGACGAGGGCATCGTGACGGAACCCGGGTTCGTGCGCCGTTGCGTCGCCTTCTGCATCGACTGCGTGATCACCGGGATCATCAGCGTGCCATGCACGGCGATCGTGTATCTCGTCGGCATCCAGCTCACCGGGTTCAGGCCGTTGACCTTCGCGATGGGGGTCCCGATGTTCCTGATATGCCTGGCCGTCACCGAACTGTGGATCCCGTGGGTGCGCGGCGGTCGCACGCTGGGAGCCGGGTTCGTCCGGATGAGCGTGGAGACCAGGCCTCGGCGCGGAGCCCGGCGTGCCGTATTCTATCTGGCCCGCTTCGCAGTGCTTTGCCTGGCTGTGTGCTGGATGACCGGGAACGGGGGAGGGGTGCTCGGTGTGGTGCCGCTCGGCCTCGGGGTGTTCTGGCTGGTGGAGTACCGCATGCCCTATGACCTTATCTGATTATCCGATTATCCGAGCGGGTCGCGCCATGCCGTGATGTTGGTCACAGTCGGTGATTCCACGGGGTGAATCCCACCGCGGTGCAGTAGGCTGGAGATACGTCTAACGAAAGGATGGACATATGGCAACGCTCACCGAAGAGATGAAGACCTTCATCGAGAACAATCTGGCGTGGGTCACCACGATCGGCAAGGACGGCCAGCTCGATCTGGGCCCGAAGATGTCGATGTTCGTGCTCGACGACCATCATCTGGCCTACCACGAACGCACGGCCGGCCAGGTGTACCGCAACCTGCAGGACGGCAGCCCGCTGGTCATCGCCGTCGCCAACCTGGCCGAGAAGAAGGGCTACCGATTCCGCGGCCCCGTGACCCTGCACACCGAGGGCGAGATCTACGACGCGCAGGTCAAGGTCGCCCAGGAGAAGGGCACCAAGGTCCCGGCCTGCGTCCCGGTCATGGAGATCACCGAGATCCAGGACCTGACCTCCGGCGCCAACGCCGGCAAGACCATCGAGAAGGACTGAGCCGATTGGTCTGAGGATATGCCGATGCCCGTCCGGGGAGCACTCCGGACGGGCATCGTCGTTACTGTCCCCAGTCCACGGGTGCAGCGGATCCGGTCGGCCCTGATCTTCAACGTCCTCGACGCGTCCTTGAGCGAGAGCGGGTTCGCACTACTTCAGGGCGCAAATCCAACAGGGGCGGAACACCGTGTCCTGAAGAACAAACCCCGAAGCAGTGCGGACCGTATCATGGGAGACATCCTGTCCATCATCGAGCAAAGGACGATCAATGACCGATCAGAACACCACCGCGGCGCAGACGCCGTCCGCGGACGCCGACAAGGAGCGCCTGCCCGAACCCTACGAGAAGACCACACGCCACACCATCACGCTGGACGGGCGCGAATGGCGCTACGACGCCACCTTGGGCACCCTCACCATCGACACCGCCAAGGTCAAGCCGGCCGCCAGTATCTTCTTCGCCGCATTCAACGCCGTGGACGACCAGGGCGCCACGGACCCGACCCGCCCGGTGACCTTCATCTTCAACGGAGGCCCCGGCTCCAGCTCCACATTCCTGCTGTTGGGATCCATCGCGCCCAAACGCATCGACGTGACCGACACCGACCCCGTGCCCGCCGCCCCCTACACGCTCGCCGACAACCCCGAAACCCTGCTGCCGGTCAGCGACCTGGTGTTCATCGACGCCGCCGGCGCCGGCTTCTCCACCATCCTGGACAAGGCCAAGCCCGAACTGTGGAGCGTGGACGGCGACGTCAAGGGCTTCAGCGCGTTCATCCGCGCCTACCTGAGCAAATACCGCCGTTGGAACTCGCCCAAGTACGTGCTCGGCGAATCCTACGGCACCACCCGTGGCGCGGCGCTCTCGTACCGTCTCCAGCAGGACGGCGTGTCCCTGAACGGTCTGGTGCTCATCTCGAACATCCTCGACTATGCGCATGTGTTCGACACCAGCGACCAATGCTACGTCGGTTATTTCCCGACCTACGCCTCGGTGGCGCACTACCACGGCAAGGCCGGCCGGGATCTCACGCTCGAGGAGCATCTGGCGCAGGCGCGTGCCTTCGCCGACGGTCCGCTGCGCCTGGCGCTCGCCGCCGGCGCCCGTCTGGACGATGCATCGAAGCGCCGGGTGGCGGAACGGTACGCCGAACTGACCGGCCTGGACGTCGACTACGTATTCGCCTCCGATCTGCGGGTGCTCGACACCCGGTTCCGCAAGCGTCTTCTGCTCGAGCAGAGCCGGATCGTGGGACGGTACGACGGCCGCGCCGCCGGTTACGACCTCGATCCGGTCAGCGACGACGAGACCTTCGTGGTCGACGACGCCTACCTCGATCCCGCGTATTCCAGCCTGGTCAACGCCTATCTGCGTGACGAGCTGGGGTGGGACCGCGTCCCCGAACGCCGGGGGTTCGCCGATTTCGACTGGGAGTCCACCGAGCCGGGCAAGGGGTGGATGTGGTGGCACCGGCTGCCGTCGCACACCAAGTCCGTCGAGGGCGAGATCATCCCGTTCCCGTCGGTCACGGCGGACCTGGCGGCGGCGATCGTGCACCAGCCCACGTTGAAGGTGCTGATCGGCAGCGGCTGGTACGACCTGTGCACGCCGTTCTTCCAGACCGAGTGCGACATCGACCACCTGGGCTTGCCCAAGCCGCTGCGGGGCAACGTGGCATTCACCTACTATCCGGCCGGCCATATGCTGTATTTGGCCAAGGAGAGCCTGCGGAAGTTCTCCGCCGACCTCAAGCGGTTCTACGCGGCCGACGCGGCCGGCCTGCCGTCCATCGACGAACGTCCCGCACTGTCTGCGCCGAGTCTGGACGTGTGACCCCGGATGCCGCCGGCATGGCCGCAAGGCCGTGCCGGCGATCGTGCGGGTGAGGCGTTGAACCGTCCGGCGGTGCACGGTGCATAATCGCCGATTCATCCACTTGTCCACATTTTTCTGTGATGCGGTGGCGCGCTGCCGCGAACTGTGGCATGCTATCTGGCAACGCCGCTTGGGGGGTGCGGCGCAACGACCGGTTCATGAAAGGGGTGCGCCATGGCGCAGAACGAAACAATCGAGGCATGGGTGGAGCGGTTCAAGGCCGACACCGACAACCAGTACGTGACCGAACCGCATGTTCCACGGGCGGCCGGGGTGCTGAGGCTCATCGGAAGCGGGGCGGCGGAGCGCGGGTTCGAAATCCCGTCGCCGCACGACGCCGACCTCGTGGAGCAGTACGGCGACGATGTGCGGTGGGCCCATATCGTGTTCAAGGTGGAGGACGTGATCTTTTTCCTGCGCGTGCAGGAACTATGCGCGCCGAACGCGCCGCGTCGGGACCCCGCCATGGTGGGCAAGGCCGCCCGCGGTCCACGGTGGCTGGCGGAACGGGCGCGTGAATTCGTGGGCACCGGGCTGCTGCAGGTGGCGATACGCTCCGACGGGGATGATTCCTGCCGCAGGACGGCCAAGGACACGACCACCTCATCGCTGGAGGAGAAGATCCCATCCGTCCTCAACGAATTCGTCGCCGCGCTCGACCGACGGCGCAAGCAGCGCAAGCAACGTGAGGAATGGGAGGGCGTCAAGGAGCGTGCGCGTCAGCGGTACGATTTCGACCGGATGATGGCCCTTATCGACCATCAGGCGGAACAGTACCAGGCGATGGCGAAACGCCGGGAATTCCTGTCCGCGCTGGAACGGGCGATGGATCGCTACACGGGTGCCGACCGTGACGAGGTGGGGCAGCGGATCGCGATGCTGCGCAGGCGCATCGAAGCGGAGGATCCGGGCCTGCACCCCGAACTGCTCGACGTCACCGTGCCCGACCCGACCGACGAGCAGCTCGAACCATATATGGAAGGCTGGAGCGCGGAAGGACCGTATCGTGTGCCGGCGTGGACGGTGCATGAGCGCGCCCGCCGTCCGGAACAGATGGGTCCGGGGCGATCCGACGGGTATGACGGCGGATACGGGTCGTCATCCTGCTATGCGGGCCAGTACGGGTCGGGGCCGGCGGACTGCTGGCAACCGGGCTACTGACAGGCGTCGCGATGGCGGCGGGTCGCCGCACGGCGTGCGCCGATGGCCGGGCCGTGCGATGCCGAACGCCGCCCCTCGATATACTGGATGGGCGACAATCCAATCGGGAGGCGATGATGAACAACGGACGCAAGACGCACCGCGGATTCTATATCTTCTGCGCGGTGTTCTTCATCCTCGGCGGTATCTGGCTGGCGGTCGCCGGCGCCTGGCCGGCCGCCGTGCTGTTCGTCATCGTCGGCATCGCCTTCGCCGTGGCCTCCTACCGGATCGGTGTCCGGCAGAAGCGGCGGCGCGAACAGATCCGCCGGGACGCCGGCTTCACCGACTGACCGTTCCGGGATCCGGCGGTGCGGACGTCCCGCCGCATGACGTGACGGACGGGCCCTCCGCGGTCCCGTCATCGTCGGCATCGTGTCCCGCGGGACTTCAAGGAAAGGAACCGGTATGATCGCATGCGACTGCGCCGGCACTCTCGTCGAACTCGACGAGACGACCGCACGGATGACCATCGTCCGCGACGGACACCGTTGGCGGACATCCGAGGCGACGCAACCGGCATTGCGGATCGCGGGCCAGGTGGTCGCCATCCCCTTCTGCCAAGCCGAACACATCACCGCCGAGCGCCGCACCACCGGCACGGGAGAGGCGGTGACGGTCCGCTACGAGGGATTCGCCGGCACCGACTACGCCTTCGAAACCCACGTATGGATCGAATCGACCACCGGCGATGTCATCGCCGAATGGGTGCCGCTGAACGACGCCGCACTGGACGTGACCCGCGTCACCTGGCCCGCGCCGTTCACATTCGACGAGCCGAACGGCGACTGGGTCACGCTCATCACCCACGGCCAAGGCACCATGATCCCCAACGACTGGCCCACGCCCACGTCCGCCATCCCGTTCGACGGGCGCTACTGGACCGAAGGCGGCTACATGCCGTTCCACGCCCAGATCCGCGACCTCAGGCACCCCGACGCGGCGGGATACGTGGCCATCTGCGAGACGCCCGCCAACGCCGGATACGTCATCGACCATCCGGCGCACGGCCCCCACACGCACATCGGCACCTGGTTCGAACCCAGCCTGGGGCGCATGGATTATCGCCGCACGGTCCGCTACCGGCTGCTCGCCGGCGAGCTCGCCACCGTCACCGGCGTGGCCAAAACCTATCGCGCCTGGGCCGACGAACACGGCCTGTTGCGCACGCTCGCCGAAAAGGCCGTGCGCAACCCCTCCATACGGCAGCTGCCCGGCTGCATGTGGATGCACGTCGGCGCCAAAACGCACATCCAACCCGATTCGTCCATGTACGATGCGGAGCATCCGGAGCGCAACGACGCGCTCGTCACCTTCGGCCGGCGCGCCGACCAGCTGCGCGCGTTGCGCAAGGCCGGCGTCGGCCGGCTGTACATGCACCTCGACGGCTGGGGACAGCCCGGATACGACAACCAGCACCCCGACTACCTGCCGGCCTGCGCCGAAGCCGGCGGATGGGAGGGGCTGCGCGCGCTCGCCGACACCGCGCACGAGTGCGGATACCTGTTCGGCCTGCACGACCAGTACCGCGACTACCATTGCAATGCCGCCACGCACGACGATCGCAACGCCGTACGCCTGGCCGACGGTTCGATCCCCGAACACGCGCGTTGGGCCGGAGGTCGACAGCAATACCTGTGCGGGCGGCTCGCCCCCGACTACGTCAAGCGCAACTACCGTGAGATCGCCGCGCACGGCGTCGAGCTCGACGGCACCTATCTGGACGTGTTCACCTGCAATGAGGGCGACGAATGCGCGAACCCCGGGCACCGCATGAGCCGAGCCGACTGCTACCGGGAGCGCGCCCGCTGCTTCCGTTGGCTGCTATCGCGCGGCATCCTCACCAGCTCCGAGGAGGTGGCGGACTGGGCCATGCCCGTGCTTGTGTTCTGCCATTACGCGCCCTACGATTTCCAGCTCGCCGCGCCGGATGCGCCGCGCGGGGGCGTGCCCGTGCCGCTGCAGAACCTCGTCTACCACGACTGCGTCATCGAACCGTGGATGATGGACCGTGTGACGGGCGGGGACGACTACATGCTGTATGCGCTGCTCAACGGGGGAGCCCCCTACCTGATTCGCGACGCCGCCTACGCGGGCATCGACGGCGATGTGGGCGGGGCCGGGATCGACGGCACGCTGGAGGACGACATCGCACGATGCCGTGTGGTCGCCGACCTGCACCGCCGGGTGGGCATGCTGGAGATGACCGGATTCGATTTCGTGGACGGCGACGTGTTCCGGCAACGCACCGTCTTCGCCGACGGCACCAGCGTGAGCGTGGACCTGCGAGCTGGAACCTACCGTATCGTTTTCGGCGACGTTGCTTGACTGCTCGCCATCGCGTGTATATAGTGTGTATAGAGGGTATATACACTCGCGCTCTTCCGGGAGGACGCTTTCGTCAAGGGCACGGTTCGGACATGCACGCCATGCATGCCCGAACCGGACTTAGCAAAGGAAACACACAGTGGACCTGATCATCTCCAACTCGTCGAACAGACCGATCTACGAGCAGATCACCACGCAGATCAAGGAGCTCATCCTGACTGGCGAACTCCAGCCGGGGCAGAAGCTGCCCTCGATCCGCGCGCTCGCCAACGGGCTGCGCATCAGCGCGATCACCACCAAACGGGCGTATACGGATCTGGAGGCCCAGGGGTTCATCGAAACCGTGCAGGGCAAGGGCAGCTTCGTCACCGGCGGCAACGTCGAACTGCTGCGCGAGGAGCGCCGTCGCCAGATCGAGCAGCGACTCATGCGGCTGGTCGATGACGCGCGGTCCGCCGACATCGGCGATGACGAGCTTCGGGAGATGATGGATCTCATCATGGAAGGCGACGCATCATGAGCGACTCCCGGCCTCTGCTTGAGGCCCATCAATTATGCAAACGGTATGGCGACTTCGCCCTGCGGAATGTGGACCTGACCGTCCGCCCTGGCGAGATCGTCGGCTACGTCGGACGCAACGGGGCGGGCAAGACCACCACGATCAAGGCGCTGCTGGGGCTGATCCGCCCCGACGGCGGCGAGGGGACGGTGATGGGCGCGCCGATCCGCGAGATGGGCCGGTCGGAAGGCGTGGCGGCCAAGGAACTGCTGGGCGTTGTCTTCGACACGTTGGCGTTCCCCGATGCGCTGCGCATCCGGGACATCAACGGGGTGCTCCAGCGCTGTTACCGGCAGTGGGACGAACGCCGGTTCCGTGCATACCTGAAGCGGTTCGGCTTGCAGGACACCAAAAAAGTCAAGGAACTCTCCCGGGGTATGGGCATGAAGCTGTCGCTCGCCTGCGCGCTCAGCCATGGGGCGCGGCTGCTCATCCTGGACGAGGCCACCGCCGGACTCGACCCGATGGCTCGCGACGAGGTACTGGACCTGCTGCGCGAATTCGTGGCGGATGACGGACACGGCGTCCTCATGTCCAGCCACATCACCTCCGACCTGGAACGGATCGCGGACCGGGTGGTCTGCATCGACGACGGCCGCATCGTCTTCGACAAACCGAAGGACGAGATTACCGACACGATGGGCGTGGCCCGATGCCGGGCGCGTGACATCGACGCGATCCTTGGCGCGGATGTGTTCGGCGGCACGGCACCGAGGATCCTGCGTCACGAATACGGCATCGATCTGGCGGTGCCGGATCGGTTCGCGTTCGCCGAGGCGTTCCCCGACATCCCCTGCGACCGCATGACCATCGACGACTATCTGCATTTCACGATCAAGGGGGTCTCACGATGATCCGCGCATGGCATCTCGATCTGATGATGATCCGGCAGAGGATGCTGCTGAACCTGCCCATTTCGCTGGTGCTGTGCCTGTGGCTGGGGTTGCAGACGCAATCCCCGGCCACGGTGGTGGCCGCGGCGTTGTTCATGACCTACCCCATGGTGGGCATGCAGCTGGGGCAATACGATGAGCTGAAGGGATGGAAGTCGTATCGCATGACGCTGCCGCTGAGCCGTCGCGATATCGTTGCGGGGCGATACCTGACCCTGCTGACGCTGGTGATCGCCAGCCTGCTGACGGCGGCCGTTGCGGTGGGACTGAACATCGGTATCGCGGCGGTGGCTCCGGGGCTGGGCGGCCCTGCCGGGATGATGGCGGCGATGTTCTCCGCGGATACCGTGCACGCGGCTCTGCTGGTCGGATTGGCGTTCCTGCTGGTCTGCACCGTCATGGTGTGCGCGATGACCATACTGTTCTACCGGTTCGGCGCCACCACGGCCACCACCATGCTGCCGATGCTCGGTGTGTTCGCCGTGCTGATGGTGGCGCTGTTCGTAGGCAGTCTGGACGAATCCGTGGTGGCCGCATGGTCCGACGGGCTGCTCTGGCTGCTGTCCCCGGAACGGCTGGCCCTGTGCTGCGGGATATGCGCCGCGCTCACCGTGGCGATCATGGCGGCCAGCGCGGCCATCTGCCTGCGCATCTATACGCGGACGGAACTGTGACGCGCACGGCGTCGTGGTTATCGACCCGTCGGCGTCAACACCTCACGGTACGCGGCGATGAGCCGCTCCAGACTCATCGCCGCGTTCGCCGGACTGGTCGACGGCAATCCCACGTGCGGCACCGAGAGCCCGGCTTGTTCCAGCAACGGCGTGCACAGCCGCCGATACAGCTGCGTCGCCTTGGCTCCGGTCGTGGCCACCAATGCGATGCGCGAACCCCGGATCAGTGGAACCGGGTCGTTCGGCACCGCGTTGGCGATCGACGCGTCGGATGCGCCGTCGATATCGCATTCGGCGATGACATCCCACAGCGCGATGCCATGCCGCAGCGCGAACGCGCGCCGGGAATCCGGCGTATCGCCCGGCGCGTCCTCCGGATCCGCCGGATCGGCGAACACCGCGGCCATCACCGGCCAGAACCGGTTGCGCGGGTGCATGTAATAGAACGACGCCTCCCGCGACTTCGGACTGGGCATCGAGCCCAGCACCAGCACCCGTGACTCCGCATCCCACACCGGGCCGAACCCGTGCTCCACATGTTCCGTCATAACCGCCATCGTAATCGCATGGATTCGCGTGCGGGGAACTCGTCGGGGCGGGTCCGGCCGGCCCCGTTGCGGCCCAGGGCGCGGGCCGGCGCGCGGAATCCGCCGAATCGGGACGGCGTATATGAACAACGGTTGAACTTGTGTCCGCAACGGGCGCAAAGTCGGGGGACAGGGGCTATGCTTTATACGGCTCGGATGAGCCGCCGCATGCTATCCAACAGTCAGTGAAAGGCGGGTGAGAGACCCATGTTGCGTATGTTCAACACCATCAACGGCCAGGTGGAACAGATCAGTAAACCGGAGAACGGATCATGGTTGTGTCTCTCCGACCCGACCGACGTGGAGCTGGCCACCGTGGCGCAGGAGACCGGCATCGATCTGGCCGACCTGCGCGCCCCGCTGGATGATGAGGAACGTTCGCGCGTGGACGTCGAGGACGACTACACGATGATCATCGTGGACATCCCGACCGTGGAGGAGCGTGGCGGACGCGACTGGTATGAGACGATCCCTCTGTCGATCATCGTGACGCAGAACATGATCATCACCGTGTGCATGCAGGACACCCCCGTGCTCCACCCGTTCATGGAGGGTACGATCCGCGGGTTCAACACCTATATGAAAACGCGGTTCATCCTGCAGATCCTGTACCGCAACGCCACCATGTACCTGCGGTACCTGCGCATCATCGACAGGGAGAGCGACAAGCTCGAACTCAAGCTGCGCCATTCGATGCAGAACCGCGAGATCCTGATGCTGCTGGAACTGAGCAAGACCTTGGTGTACTTCACCACATCGCTCAAATCGAACGAGATCGTGATGGAGAAGCTCACCACGCTGGCCCGCATCAAGCAGTACCCGGAGGACGAGGACCTGCTCGAGGACGTGATCACCGAGAACAAGCAGGCCATCGAGATGGCGAACATCTACAGCGGCGTTCTGGCCAACATGACCGACGCCTTCGCCTCGATCGTGTCCAACAACCTGAACAACGTGATGCGCATCTTCACGATCATCTCCATCTCGCTGTCGATTCCGACGCTCATCTTTTCGATGTACGGCATGAACTTCGACGGCGGCATGATGGGCATGCCGTTCACCGACAAACCGTGGGGATTCCTGCTCATCGTGGTGGTCTCGATGGCGCTGGCCGCGGCGGTGACCTGGTTCCTGACCCGCTCCCGCTGGTTCAAGTGACGCGGGGCCCGTCCGGACAGCGGACGATGCCCGCGTGGTGTCCAGTTACGTGGCGATAATCGTTGACCATGAGTGACAACGAGAAGAACACGGCGGCGCCGGCGGTCGATTCCGGCGAACCCGCCTTCCGCTATAACGCCGCGATGGCGCAGGGTATCGAGGAGCGTTGGCAGCAGTACTGGGACGAGCACGGCACCTTCTGGGCGGCGAACGTCAACGGCGATCTCAAGGACGGTGAAGGCCGCAACGCCGAAGGCCGCAAGTCCTACTTCGCGATGGACATGTTCCCGTACCCCTCGGGCAAGGGCCTGCACGTGGGCCATCCGCTCGGCTATCTGGCCACCGACGTGGTCAGCCGCTACCACCGCATGAAGGGCGAGAACGTGCTGCACGCCATGGGCTATGACGCCTTCGGCCTGCCCGCCGAGCAGTACGCCGTGCAGACCGGCCAGCATCCGCGCGTGACCACCGAGCAGAACATCGCCAACATGCGCCGCCAGCTGCACCGCATGGGCCTGAGCTTCGACGACCGTCGATCCTTCGCCACCATCGACCCCGGCTATGTGCGTTGGACGCAGTGGATCTTCTCCCGCATCTATGACGCCTGGTACGACCCGGAGGCCACGAACCCGAGCGGATCCAAGGGCTGCGCCCGACCGATCGGCGATCTGGTGGCCGAATTCGAATCCGGCGCCCGAGCCATCCCCGGTCACGACGGCAAGGTGTGGAACGAACTGACCGCCGTCGAACAGACCGACGTGCTCAACGAGTTCCGTCTGGCGTACATCTCCAAGTCCCCGGTCAACTGGTGCCCGGGCCTGGGCACCGTGCTCGCCAACGAGGAAGTCACCGCCGATGGCAAGTCCGAGCGCGGCAACTTCCCGGTGTTCCAGCGCGAGCTGCGCCAGTGGTCGATGCGCATCACCGCCTACGGCCACCGTCTGATCGGCGATCTGGACACCATCGACTGGCCCGAGAAGGTCAAGCTGATGCAGCGCAACTGGATCGGCGAATCGCACGGCGCCTCCGTGCACTTCACGGTCGAGACCCCGTCCGGCGACGAGGACATGGAGATCTACACCACCCGTCCCGACACGCTGTTCGGCACCACATTCGCCGTGGTCTCCCCGGAGCACCACCTGCTGGCCTGCGTGCCGGACGCCTGGCCGGCGAACACCCCCGAGTCCTGGACCGGCGGCTACGCCACGCCGAAGGAGGCCGTGACCGCCTACCGCCGTGCGGCCGAGGCCAAGACCGCCAAGGACCGCGTGGACGAGGCGGGCGAGAAGACGGGCCTGTTCACCGGCCTGTACGCCATCAACCCGATCACCGGCGCCAAGCTGCCGCTGTTCACCGCCGACTACGTGCTGATGGATTACGGCACCGGCGCGATCATGGCCGTGCCGGGCGGCGACCAGCGCGACTACGACTTCGCCGTCAAGTACGGCCTGCCGGTGATCTACACGGTCCAGCCGCTGCCGGAATCCGGCGACGACCTGTCCGACTACGAGGGCAAGGCGCCGTTCGTCTCCCACGACGGCATCGTCATCAACTCCTCCGTGGACGCCACCCGCGCGGACGGCCAGCCGCTGTCCATCGACGGCCTGCGCGTGGACGACGCGATCGCCAAGGTCAACGACTGGCTGGAACAGGCCGGCGTGGGCAAGGGCACCGTCAGCTATCGCCTGCGTGACTGGCTATTCAGCCGTCAGCGCTACTGGGGCGAGCCGTTCCCGATCGTCTACGACGAGGATGGCGTGGCGTATCTGCTGCCGGACGAGCAGCTGCCGATCAACCTGCCGGACGTGCCCGACTACAGCCCGAAGACCTTCGACCCGGAGGACGCCGAATCCAACCCGGAGGCGCCGCTGAGCCGCAACGAGGAGTGGGTCAAGGTCACGATGGACCTGGGCGAGGGCCCGAAGACCTACTATCGTGACACGAACACGATGCCGAACTGGGCCGGCTCCTGCTGGTACTACATGCGCTACCTCGACCCGACCGACACCGAGCACATGGTGGAGAAGGACGAGTACGACTACTGGATGGGCCCGGACCGCGGCAACGGCCGTTCCGGCGGCGTGGACCTGTACGTCGGCGGCGTCGAGCACGCGGTGCTCCACCTGCTGTACGCGCGCTTCTGGCACAAGGTGCTGTTCGACCTGGGCTATGTGGACTCGGCCGAGCCGTTCCACAAGCTGTTCAACCAGGGCATGATCCAGGCCTACGCCTACACCGACGACCGCGGCCAGTACGTGCCGGCCGCCGAGGTGGAGGAAGGCCCGGCCGGCGCCGACGGCGAGCCGACGTTCACCTGGAACGGCCAGCATGTCAACCGCGAGTTCGGCAAGATGGGCAAGAGCCTGAAGAACATCATCACGCCCGATGACATGTACGAGAACTACGGCGCGGACACGTTCCGCCTGTATGAGATGAGCATGGGCCCGCTGGCGGAGTCCCGCCCATGGAACACCCGCAACGTGGTCGGCGGCATGCGCTTCCTGCAGCGCCTGTGGCGCAACGTGGTCGACGAGACCACCGGCGAGGTGCGCGTGAGTGAGGACGAGCCGGATCTGAAGACCCTCAAGCTGCTCAACAACACCATCGCCGACGTGACGGTGGAGATGGAGGGCATGCGCCCGAACACCGCCATAGCCAAGCTCATCGTGCTCAACAACCACCTGACCTCGCTGGATGCGGTGCCGCGCGCCGCCGTGGAACCGCTGATCCTCATGCTCGCGCCGATCGCGCCGCATATCTGCGAGGAGCTGTGGAACCGCCTCGGCCACGCCGCCTCGCTGGCCCACGAGTCCTGGCCGGTGGCCGACGAACGGTACGTCGGGCAGGATACCATCACCGCGGTCGTGCAGATCAAGGGCAAGGTGCGCGCCAAGCTGGAGGTCAGCCCGGACATCGATCCGGCCGAGCTCGAACGGATGGCGCTGGAGGCCGTGGCCGATCGTCTGGGCGGCAAGACGCCGCGCAAGGTGATCGTCAAGGCGCCGAAGATCGTCTCGATCGTGCCGGCCGAATAATCGATCGGGCGCAAGGGGGATACCCTCTTCCGCCGCATTACCCTACGGTGGGCGGCCTTCCGGGCACGGGAGGCCGCCCATCGCCGTATACGCGGGCGTGACGCCGACCGTCCGGCGGGAGTGGCGGTGGATAACCGGAATCGTTCGACCACATCGCCCGGCGGCGCTGGACTTCCAAGTGGTTCCGGCGGCATCGTGGAACCATGCGGAGAACGGATGCCGGCATATCACCGGCGATGGGACGACTGGACGCCTTGGAGCCGCGCGAACGGCTGCTCTCGCCGCCCAGACCGCCGTCATGCCCGCAACCGGATGCCGTGCGCGGCATCGCGCGTGAACAGGCGCATGGCACGGGACGCGTGCGACTCACGGGTCTGACCGGGGTGCAGCCGACGGACCGCCTCGATGACGACGAGCTGACATCACGGTTCCGCCGTGATTGCCCGCGGCTGACGGTCAAGCCGGTGCACGCGCTGATCGTCGTCCTGCTGCTGTGCTGCGCACTGAGCACCAGCCTGACGTTGCTTGTCCGTCAATCGCTGCACTACGCCGCCTACCGGGAGCAGGAGACTTCCATGCAGCACCAGGACCGGTCCTCCGATACACCCCAGGAGGGGGCGTCAGGCGAGGCGACATCCGGGGACGGTGCGTCCGCGTCCGGCAATGGCGAGTCGCAGGACGTTGCATCCGACGACTTGTCCGGCGAATCGTCCGACGCGTCGTCCGGCGGCGCGCAAACCCCGGAACCCTCCGATCCGGATGCCGGCGGCGCCGCTCCGGGCATCGACGAGCAGGGGCGGATTGACCTGAACACCGCCTCGCTCGAACAGCTGGACACCATCACCGGCATCGGGCCGGCCATCGCGCAGCGCATCCTCGACTATCGCTCGCAGGTGGGGCGGTTCAGCAGCGTCGATCAACTGCTGGAGGTCTCCGGCATCGGCCCCAAAACCCTGGAGAGGATGCGGGATCAGGTGGTGGTGCGGTGATGCGGACGGACGGATGCGGACGGAGGGAGCAGGGCAGCCGCGATTGGCGGATGCTGCCGGTGGCGTTGACGGTCTGGGCGGCCGCTCTGGGCACCCGGTGGCTGTCCGCCGCCGTGATGGAACCGGCCGCCGATGGTTGGTGGACGGACGTCGGTATCGGCTGGGTGTTGGCGGCCGGGGCGTTCGGCGCGGCCGCGGGCGTGTGCGTGGGAATCGCGGTCATGCGTGGGTGTTGGCGGCCGACGCGTGCCACAGTGTGGATGACGACGATGGTGTGCTGCGCCGCGCTGACCGCGTGCGTATCCACCTGGTGCGTGAACGCCGTCATCTGGCATGACCCGGTGTCGGTTCGCGTGCGCGATGGTCCGGTCCATGCCGTGATACAGGGCACGGTGCGCGCCCCGGTGACGGTGGCCGACACATTCGAGGCGGATTGCCAAAGCGAGGCGCGACTGACCCGGGTGACGATCGACGGGGTGGATATGGTCACCTCCGTGGATGTGCGGCTCTACGCCTCGGGTGAGCAGTGCGCCGCGCTGGCCCGCGATGCGCGCTACCGGTTCTCCGGACATCTGGCGGAGAACAAGTTCGGCGGGCAGCGGGTGCGGTTGACCCTCGATGACGCGCACGGCGCACAGCTGGCATTGGCGCCGCCGTTGGGGTCCCGCATCGTGGCGCATATGCAGGAGGCGTTCTTCGCGGCTACGGACGACCTATCCGATCAAGCCAGGGTGCTGGTGCCGGGACTGACCATCGGCGTGCTGGGATCGGAACGGTACGTCGTGCGGTCCGGGGGAGCCTCCGAAATCGACGCCACCTATGCCGGTCAGCTGGAAGAGCGGTTCCGACGTTCGGGGATCATGCATCTCATGGCGGTTTCAGGAGGCCATTTCGTGTTGGTGGCGGCGTTGGTGCGCCGCCTGTGCGCGTGGCTGCTCGCCCATCGGTATGTGGTGGCGGTCGCCACCGCGGGCGCGTATCTGGGGCTGTCGGCGCTGATGTTCCCCTCGGATTCGGTGACACGGGCGCTGACGATGGGATGCCTCACGGCCGCGGCCACGGCCGCGGGGCGCCGTCCGCAGGCGATGAGCGCCCTGTGCTGGACGGTGGTCATCGTGATCGTGGCGCGTCCGGACATGGCGGCGAGCTACGGGTTCGCGCTCTCCTGCGCGGCGGTGTTCGGCATCATCACCTGCACGGGCGCGATCGCGGTACGACTGGAACGGTTCCTGCCCGCGATCGTGGCGGAGGCGGTGGCCCTGACCGTTGCGGCGCAATGCTGCACGCTGCCGGTGCAGATCCTGATGGAGCCCGCCGTCCCGTTGATGTCCGTTCCCGCCAACCTGATCGTAACCCCGGTGGTCGGGACCGCCACGATGACCGGCCTGGCCTGTCTGCTGACGGCGTGGTGCTGCCCGCAGATGGGCGGCGCATTGGCATGGGTCACCGGATGGGGGACCAAAGTGATGGAATGCTGCGCCATGTGGCTGGGCGGCGACGACCGCATGACGCTGCCGTGGGCCGATGGCGTGACCGGCGCCGTGAGCGTGCTGGGCGCGGAAGCGGCTATCGCGGCGCTGGTGACGGCCGTCGACCGATTGCGAACCGACGGGAGACGGCTGCAGGCGCGCACCGACGAACCGGGCGAACCATGGCAGGCGATGCGGAACCGGTACGAACGGATCGGCCTATGGATCAACCAGACCCCCAAGGTGTTCGGCACATGGGAAGACCAGGCGGACCACAGCCCGGACAACCGGGGGAAATGTCCAGCGATGCGGAGAGATTGAACAGTATGCCCAAGCCGTCAGCCAAAGCCATGGTATCCATCGTCTACGGGGGAGACTCCTACCTGAACGACCAGCGCGTCCGCGACCTGACCCACCAGGCGCTGAACGCCTACCCGGACGCGGACGTCGTGGAACTGGACGCCACCGACGCCGACCGGTACGCCTTCGACGAGGCGGTCAGCCCCTCCCTGCTCGCCGACCGCGCCATCGTGGTGGTTCGCAACCTGCAGAACGCCGATGAGAAACTGGGCGACGCCATCGCCGCATACTGCGGACAGTCCAACAACGATGCCAACGCCAGCCCGGTGATCTGCCAGCACGAGGGCGGGACCAAAGGCAAACGCATCCACGACCTGATCATCAAGGCGGGCGCTAGGGAGGAGAAGGTCCCCGACCTGAAGAAGGCCGACGCCAAGATCAACTTCGTCGTGCAGCAGTTCGAACGGCGCCACCGGCGCGTGGACCCCATGGCGGCCCAGCAGCTGGTGGCCGTCCTGGGCGAGCGCACCGGCGAACTGGCCGCCATGTGCGGGCAGCTATGCTTCGACTTCGACGACGATCCCATCGGCATCGAACGCGTCAACCAGTACCTGACGGCGGACCCGCAGGTCAGCGGATTCGCCGTGGCCGACCGCGCCCTGGAGGGGCGCACCGCCGACGCCATCGTGGCCATGCGATCCACCATCGAACAAGGCACGGAACCCATCGCCCTGATCGGCGCGCTGGCCATGAAACTGCGCACCCTGGCCAAGGCCTCGGCGGTCAAATCCGGCGTCATCTCCCAAGCGGAGGCCAAAACCAACCCGTACGTCCTGAAAATCGCCATGCGACAACTGTCCGGATGGACATCCGCCGGGCTCGGCCGATGCATCCAAACCCTCGCATGGGCGGACGAACAGAGCAAAACCAACGGGGGAGACCCGGTCTACGCCTTGGAACGCGCCATCATCCTCATCGGCAGCAAAGGACGCGAACACTGATATGACAACCCCACTCACCATCACCGCCCCAACCACGGAATCCATGCGCGAACTGGGCGCGGCCGTCGCCTCGATCACCACAGGCGGCGACGTCATCCTCCTATCCGGACCGCTCGGCGCGGGCAAAACCACGTTCGCCCAAGGATTCGGCCGTGGCCTGGGCATCGAGGGCCCCATCGTCTCCCCGACCTTCACCATCGCCCGCGAACTCGACGGACGCTTCGCCGACGGTTCGCCCGCACACCTCATCCACGTGGACGCCTACCGTCTGGGCGGCACCTCCTACGCACCCGGACAGAACAGCGTCGACCGACTGCTGGACGAACTGGAATCGCTCGGACTGGACGAGGAACTGGACGAACCAGGCGAGCATACGGTCATCCTGATGGAATGGGGCGAGCAGATGGCCGCCGCGCTCGCCCCCGAACGGCTGGAGATCGGCATCAGCCGGCCCTCCGCGCACGACGATTCCGGCGTTGCACCGACCAGCGACGGCGCCCGCATCGTCACGATCACGCCGTGCGGAGGCGACTGGGACAGCCGTCTGACGGCATTGCCGCGTTAGCGCGTTAGCGCGTTCGCCTGAGCCGAATCGCCGCACGGCCCTCGTTGCCGGAGGGTTGTACAGTGAGATGGTCAAACAGGCAACGGCAGGAGGCAGCATGGCGGATGTGACGCGCACACTGGTGATCGACACCTCGTATGGGTCGGCGGTCGGCATCGTCGGATGCGAGCCGATCATCGAAGCCGATTCGCGCACCCATGTCGAACGACTCCAGGGCAACATCGCCCGCGCCGTCGCCGAAGCCGGTCTGCAGCCGCGTGATCTCGACACGGTGGTCGTCGGCATCGGCCCCGCACCGTTCACCGGACTGCGCGCCGGCATCGTGGCGGCCAAAACCATCGCATACGTCACCGGTGCTACGCTGATCGGGCAGGATATCCTCGCCCCGCAGCACGAGTTGGCCGCGCGCCTGCGTGACGCGTCGATCGCCGCGCCTGTCGGAATACCGGCATTCCAGCCGCTGCAGGAAGGCGACATTCGGCTGACCTTGGCCGTCAATGACGCGCGCCGTCGGCAACTGTACTGCGCGCTGTACGCCGATGCGCCGGACACGGCTCCCGGAATGCGCCCGTTGATCGACATGGACATCGACTACCCCGACCATATCGCCGAGCGGGTGAACGCCGCCGTCGCACAGCTGCGCGAGGCACGGCTGGAACGCCGCGTCCTGGTCGATATCATCGGCCACGGGGCCGGCAAATACGCGGCGGCATGGGCCGGCATCGACGCCGTCGGCATGGTTGCGGACGCGACGCCGTTCGACTTCGGCGCGGACGGCCTGGCACTGTTCGCACGGCACGCCACGGCGCATCGGGACGCCGGCCACGGCCGGACGGTGGAACCGCTGTACCTGCGCCGTCCGGACGTGTCGGTGCCCAAGCCGCTCAAGCAGGTGCTGCACCATGGCGGGGCGGAGCGGAACGCATGATAATCGTCGGATGCAACACGGTGGACCGCGGCATCGTCGTGGCACGCATCGCCGAACTCGAACACGAGCTGTTCGGCGTCGGGGCATGGAGCCGGGACGCGGTCGGGCAGGAACTTGACGCCTTCGCGCGCACCTATCTGCTGGCCGTGGACGATGCCGACCATACGGCCATCCACGGATATGCCGGATTCTGGTATGACGGGGACGACGCCGAACTGATGACCATCGGCGTGGAACGCGATTGTCAGCGGCAGGGCGTCGCCACGCGGCTGCTGGCCGCATTGATCGACCAGGCTCGCGCCCAGGGGGCCCGGCGCATGCTGCTGGAGGTCCGGGTGGATAACGGGCCGGCGCTGCGCCTGTACGAACGGCATGGATTCCGCCGCATGGGGCTGCGCAAACGGTACTATCAGCCCGAAGGCGTCGACGCCTACACGATGGCGCTCGACCTCGCCCCGCGGACGGTCGGATTCCAAAGCGCGGCCGCCGCGCCGCAACGCAACCAGGAGGAGAACGCTCATGAGTGAACCGGTGGTGCTCGGCATCGAGTCGACCTGCGACGAAACGGCCGCGGCCGTGGTCCGTGGGCGGCGACTCCTGTCGAACGTGGTGGCCTCGTCGATGGATGAACATGCCCGCTACGGCGGCGTGATCCCCGAAATCGCCTCGCGCGCCCACGCCGAGGCGTTCGTGCCCGTGGTCTCCAAGGCGTTGGCCGACGCCGACATGACCATCGGCGACGTGGACGCGATCGCGGTCTCCGCCGGCCCCGGTCTGGCGGGATGCTTGGCCGTGGGCGTATCCGGCGCCAAGGCGTTGGCCTGGGCGGCGAACAAGCCCATCTACGGTATCAACCACGTCATCGGGCATATCGCCGTCACCCAGCTGCAATTCGGTCCGTTCCCGCCGGACACGCTCGCGCTGATCGTCTCCGGCGGGCATACCTCGCTGCTTCATGTGGAGGATGTGGCGCGGCATATCGACGTGGTCGGCACCACGCTGGATGACGCGGCGGGGGAGTGCTTCGACAAGGTGGCCCGCCTGCTGGGCTTCCCGTATCCGGGAGGCCCCCACATCGACCGGCACGCGCAGGCGGGCGACCCGCATGCCATCGCGGTGCCGCAAGGATTGACGCAGGGCAAGGCCGGCCGCGAACACCCGTACGACTTCAGCTTCTCCGGCGTCAAGACCGCCGTGGCCCGGTGGATCGAGGAGCGGCAGGACCGCGGCGAGGAGATCCCCGTGGACGACGTGTGCGCGTCCCTGGCGGATTCGGTGGCCACCGTGCTGGCCAGGAAGGCGATGCGCGGCTGCGAGCAGTACGGTTCGCGCACGCTGATCGTGGGCGGCGGCTTTTCGGCCAACTCCCAGCTGCGCGCCAAACTGTTGGAGGTCGGTGCCGAACATGGCGTCGAGGTGCGTGTGCCGGAACTCAGGCTGTGCACCGACAACGGCGCGATGGTCGCCATGCTGGGCGTGAACCTGGTGGAGGCGGGCGTGGCCCCCTCGGCCCCCGATTTCCCGATCGATTCGGCCATGCCGTTGGACCGCATCTGCATGTGAGCGAACGTCCCGGCGGCTGGCTGGGATACGCAAAAGGCCATCTCCGAGGAGATGGCCTTTCGGTGTGGCTCCTGCGGCTGGGCTTGAACCAGCGACCGTCCGATTAACAGTCGGATGCTCTGCCAACTGAGCTACGCAGGAATGTTGCATGCCCGGCAAACTGCCGCGCACAAGAAAAAAAGTATATTCCTTTTTCTTTGGAAGGCAAATTACGGCATGTCGCCGTCGTCGCGTTCGGACTGCCGACGGTTGTCGGATGTCCTGTACTATGGGGATAGGATCCGACTGACCTATGGTCGGCAGATGATGGGAGGCGCCCTATGGGACGTCCAATGGGCAGAATGGCGGTTTTGCTGCTGTGTTGCACAATGTTGTGCATGATTCCTGCCGGGTGTGGACAATCGCCCGAAGCTGAGTCGACGAAAGGGGCTACGGCGATGACGACTACCGGGCGGTCCGCAGAGACGGACATGGAGGCGATGGTTGTTCGTTTGCATGACGGCAGTCTGCTGCTGGTAGACAATCGTTCCGGTTCGCCGTTTGTGCCGACGGCCATCTATGAGGCCGACATTATCGGATTGGACGGCCAGACTCTCACCGTCGATGATTTGCAGGTGGGGAACGTGGTGCGTGTCGTCGGTAACGGCATCATGATGCAGAGCTATCCGGGACAATATCCGGGTATTGAAACCATCGAGGTCATCAAAGAGGGTTCCTCCGCGGATGCCGAGGAATACGCCGATCTGATCGCTGAACTGTCCATATCGATGGATCCGTCGCAGCCGGCATCCGCCAATCTGGAGTATGTCACCGATTTGGCAAGTGTGACGCTTATGCTGCAGGACAACGGATACACATGGACGTATGAGGAGAACGGCGAGCCGACACAGGTTATCGCCGATGCGGCGCATCCCGTCCAGATCGATCCGGCCGATTTGCCTGATGTTCGTGTCGACCAGCCGTTGGACGTCACGATTGTGTTCGACAGAACGGCCACGGCGCTGACTGTCACGCGCTGGGGCGAACAAGCCATCGAACAGGCGGCATCCTCAGCGGGAGGCTATCAGAACATCGACGTGGACCCGCTTTCCGGGGAACCGGTGGACGTCGCACTGGATGGTGCCAAGGCGGTACTGACCGTAGAACCGGGGTATCGATACGTGGTGGATGCTGAGTTCGCCGAAGGTACGGTCTGCTATGTGTTCACCGTGCATGAGTGATTGATGACGCGTCGCGGTCGCATGCCGTGGCCGCAATATGGGAAAAGCCCCTGGAGTCCAGGGGCTTTTCCGTTGTGGCTCCTGCGGCTGGGCTTGAACCAGCGACCGTCCGATTAACAGTCGGATGCTCTGCCAACTGAGCTACGCAGGAATATTCCGCGCCCGGCGAACTGCCGCGCACAAGAAGATAAGAATAGCCGTAAATGACACGAGTGCAACTTCGGCGTGTCGCAACGGGGCGGGGTGCCGTATTGCGGTGGATAACCTGACGGCGTTCGACCACATTGCCGGGAACGGCTGGACTTGAACCCGGCGTGGCTGCGACACTGGTGATCGGGGGAGACGGACGGAATGGGGGAATGATGGACGACGGGTACGCGAATCGGCTGCGGCGCAGGCGATACCGGGAGCAGCGGCGACGGGAGCATATGCGGCGGGGTGCGGCCATGGCCTGCATCGGCGGGGGACTCGCACTCTGCCTGTGCATGGTGGTGGCGATTCCGCGTCGGAGTGCCACGGTGGCGTCGGCCGCCGTGGCTGATGTGAGGGGTTGCAGGGCCTCGATGGCATGGCCGGTGGCCGACGCCCATGTGGTGGGTGCGTTCGATCCGCCGCCGCAGCCGTGGGATCCCGGGCATCGCGGCGTGGATCTGGCCGTGGAACTGGGAGGCGACCTGCTTGCCCCGGCGGATGGCATCATCGCATTCTCCGGCACGGTGGCGGGCAAATCGGTAGTCACGATCCGGCACGGGCGGCTGACGTCAACGTTCGAACCCGCCCAAACCGCACTGCCGGCGGGCAGCCGAATCGGTCGAGGCGACCGGTTCGCGACTGTTGCCGGCGAATCCGACCACTGCGGCGAATCCTGCGTGCATTGGGGCGTGAGGACCGGCGATGAGCGGTACCTGGACCCTGTGGGACAGACCGAGGCGCGTAAAATCGTGCTCAAGCCGGTTACGGAAACGTAGGTTATGGGGTTGCGCCATAGTACAATCCAACTGTCAGGGTTTCATCGTCAGGGAGCGACATGGACAAGGAATACACACGGCCGTTGCAGGAGCCGATCGACACCAACGTCAACCTGTTCTCCATCCTTGAGGAGCGCGTGCGGCGCGCCCCGCAGGATTCGCTGGTTGAATACAAGGACGAGCAGGGCCAATGGCGGTCCTTCACCGCTGCGGAGTTCAAGGATCTGGTGGTCTCGCTGGGCAAGGGGCTGATCGCCCGCGGCATCATGCCCGGGGACTGCGTCTCCGTGATCGCGCACACGTGCTGGCAGTGGACGGCGTTGGATATGGCCATCATGTCCATCGGCGCCTTGACCGTGCCGGTGTACGAAACCAATTCGCCGGCTCAGGTGGAGATGATCTTCAACGATTCGCAGGTGCGGATGGCGTTCGCCGAAAACGATGCCCAGCGGGACAAGATCGAATCCGTGCGCGAGCATTGCCCCGATCTGGGCGACGTCTACGTGATCGACCGCGGCGCCATCGAAACGCTGCGGGAGTATGGCCGCGGCGTCAGCGATGCCGAGTTCTATGAGCGTGAGCGCGCCGTCGGCGGCGATGATCTGGCCACCATCGTCTATACCTCCGGGTCCACGGGGGTGCCCAAGGGGATTGAATTGACCCATGGCAGCTTTGTGTTCATCACGTATTCGGGCGTGCAGTCCATGCCCGACATCGCCATGAAGCCGAATCGCCGCCTGCTGCTGTTCCTGCCGTTGGCGCACGTGTTCGCCCGGTATATGCAGTTCTTCTGCTTCGCCGGCAACGTCACGCTGGGCCTGTCCAGCAACCTGAAGACGATCCTCGCCGATTTCAGCGCGTTCAAGCCCACCTTCATCCTGGCCGTGCCGCGCATCTTCGAGAAGATCTACAATGCCGCCTCGCAGAAGGCCGGACGCGGGCTCAAGGGGCGCATCTTCGCCGACGCCGCAGTGGTAGCCCGTGAATGGTCCAAGGCCCAGCAGTCGGGCGACGGCATTCCGGCGGCGTTGAACATCAAGCACGCCGTGTACAACAAGCTCGTGTACTCCACCATCATGGAGGTGTTCGGCGGCAGCGTGGAATACGCGGTCTCCGGCGGCGCCCCGTTGGACGTGTCGATCGCGCACTTCTTCAACGGCGTGGGCCTGCCGCTGCTCGAAGGGTACGGCATGACCGAAACCTGCGCACCGTCCAGCGTGAACCCGACGGTCGGCTACAAGATCGGCACCATCGGCCTGCCGCTGGAAGGCGTGACGATGGGCATTGACGAGAACGGCGAGTTGTGCATCAAGAGTCCGGCGGTCTGCAAGGGGTACCACAACAACCCCGAGATCACCGAGCAGCAGATCATCGACGGATGGCTGCACACCGGGGACCTCGGCTCGATTGACGACGAGGGGTTCGTCACCCTGACCGGGCGCAAGAAGGACCTGATCATCACCGCCGGCGGGAAGAATGTGTCCCCCGGTGCCATGGAGGCGTCGGTGATGACGTCCCCGGTGGTCAGCCAGTGCGTGGTGGTGGGCGACCGCAAGCCGTTCATCGCCGCCATCATCACGTTGGATTTGGGGGAGACGAACCTGTGGCTGACCTCCCAGGGCGCCGAGCCCATGCCCGATCTGCAGACGGCCGCCCGCAATCCGATCGTTCGCGCCGAAGTGGAACGCGCCGTCAACGTGGCGAACGAATTGGTCTCGCGCGCCGAGTCGATCCGCAAGTTCGAGATCGTGCCGGATGAGTTCACCGAGGCGAACGGTCTGATGACCCCGAGCATGAAGGCCCGTCGCCAGGCGGTCACCGAGCACTATCGCGATCTCATCGACACTGTGATCTACGCCCTGGCGAAGCGCTGAATCCACGAAACGCGAAGCGACAACGATAATCGGGGAGAGACCCGCACAGGTCTCTCCCCGATCGTCGTTCGCGGTGGTTCCGATGACTCGGATATCTCGGATGGGTCGCGGATGACCGGGCGCGGTTTCGTTACAACCCCGCGTCCGCAAGCGTGATGTATCCGGGGTCGATCAGCGCTTCCTTGAGATTGCTGGCGCTTACCGCCACCAGCGGTTCGGTCAGCGTGGGCACCTTGGAGCCGTTGATGTCCGTGGTGCTGATGCCTTCCAGGTCATCCAGCGGCTTGTCGGCGTCCAGGCGCGCGCAGATTTGGGCCACATCATCGCTGATGGCCACACGGTCCTCCAGCGCGGTCATCCACTGCTGGCCGTCGACGATGCGGGGGATGATGTCGAGATACGCCCCATATCCGGTGACGATCGGCCAGCGGGAATTCATGCGTTCGATGTCGTCGTCGATATCTCCGTCGGCGTTATCGTCCGATTCCTCCGGCGCCTTGATCGGATCCGGGACCGGTTGCTTGACCAGGTCCTTGCGTCCGGCGATGTTCCCGACAATGCCCGAGATCGAGATGGAGGGGTTGATGTCGGCCGACGTGCCGACGTAGCCCAGTGATGACAGCTGGCCGATCACCGAGGAGGCCACGTAATCGTTCATGGCGATGATGCCGTCGACGCGCGTGTGCCTGGCATCGGCATCGTCCATGCGCAGCCGTTGGGTCAGTTCGGATGCGATCGCGTCCTCGTCGGAGGCGTCGAACGCCACAGAACGCCAATCGTCGGCGGTGGTCTCGGCGGTCAGCAGACCGGAGGGACTCAACGCGCGTTCGTCCTGGAAATACGGCGCGAGCACGTTCCACGCGCCGCGGAACGCCGCCGCGGCGAAGTCGTCGGTCTCCTGTTCGCTCTCGTCGGTGTCGGAGGTATCCTCGGATACCGTGTTGCGGGGGAGCATCACCTCGACGTATTTGGGGTTCTCCACGCTGGTGGTGTCCAACTTGAGCTTGTCCACGATATTCTGCGCTTGAATGGCGCCGATTCGTTCCGCATCGGACATCTGCACGTAGGCGTCCGGGGTGAATCCGGTGATCGTACTGGCCATCAGCACCACGCGCATGCCCGCTTCCTTGGCCAGATCCAGCGCCGTCACCAGTCGTTGCGCGTCCTGTTCGGCCTTCCGGTCGTCCTCGGAGGTCTTCTCGTCCTGTGAGTCGATGTCGTCGGCGCTCCAGTCGATATGCTCGGTCACGTAGTCGCCGTATTGGCGGGTGGCGTCGCCCGCCTCCACCGCGGGGGCCACAACCAGCGTGATCTCGTCGGGTTGGGGGTCGTCCTCGTCCGGGGTGAGCGCCTCGACCACATAATCCTGGATGTCCCGGCTCTGCCGTGCCAATCCGTCCGAGGTGTGGACGTGAATGTCGTCCCGGGAGAAGCCTTGCTCCTGCAAGGCCTGTTCGAGCTCGGGCGTCAACGCCTGCCATTTGTTCAACGGTGTGTGCTGTGAAATGGTCAGGCCGTCGGTCGGTGTGAAGATGGCCACCGTGCCCGCCTCGTGCGCCTGCGGATCGGAGGGCTCGGGCTCCTCCTGCCGTGCGATGCAGCCGGAGAGCGGCACCGCCAACGAAAGGACGGCTGCAGCCGCCGCCAGCCGGACGAAGACCTGCCTGCGTTGCATCGTTACCTCAACTTTGCCGTGTTACCACTACTGCACCACGATTCTAGTAGGCGCGATACACCAACGCCCGGATGCCGGCGAAAAACCGCGCAATCCGGGCGACGGGCGTCGAGCGGCTGCCGTGTCAGCCGTGCAATGCCTTGGCGAGCTCCTCATCCAGCGCATCCATGAACCCGTCGGTGTCCAGCCACGGCTGGTCGGGGCCGATGAGCATGGCCAGATCCTTGGTCATGCGGCCGGATTCCACCGTTGAGATGATGACCTGTTCCAGCGTCTTGGCGAAATGCTCCACTTCGGGCGTGCCGTCGAGTTTGGCGCGGTGCTTGAGGCCGCCGGTCCAGGCGTAGATCGAGGCGATTGGGTTGGTGGAGGTCTTCTCGCCTTGCTGCCAACGGCGGTAGTGGCGCGTCACGGTGCCGTGGGCGGCCTCGGCCTCGACCGTCTGGCCGTCCGGGGTCATCAGCACCGAGGTCATCAGTCCCAGCGATCCGAATCCCTGGGCCACGGTGTCCGACTGCACGTCGCCATCGTAGTTCTTGCATGCCCACACGTACCCGCCATGCCATTTCAGCGAGCTGGCCACCATATCGTCGATCAGGCGGTGCTCGTAGGTCAGACCGGCCTGTTCGAACCGCTGCCGGTATTCGGTGTCGAACACCTCTGCGAACAGATCCTTGAACCGGCCGTCGTAGGCTTTGAGGATCGTGTTCTTCGTCGACAGATACACCGGGTATCCGCGCATCAGACCGTAGTTGAAGCAGGCGCGGGCGAAGCCGCGGATGGAATCGTCCAGGTTGTACTGCACCTGGGCCACACCGGAACCGGGGTAGTCGAACACCACATGCTCGATGGGTTCGGAGCCGTCCTCGGGCGTGAAGGTGACGGTGAGCCGCCCCGGCCCGGGAACCTTGAAATCGGTGGCCTTGTACTGGTCGCCGAACGCATGGCGTGCCACCACGATCGGCTTGGTCCACCCGGGAACCAGACGGGGGATGTTCGAGATGACGATCGGCTCGCGGAAGATCGTGCCGCCCAGGATGTTGCGGATCGTGCCGTTGGGCGACTTCCACATGCGCTTGAGGCCGAATTCCTCGACGCGTGCCTCGTCGGGTGTGATCGTGGCGCATTTGACGCCGACATGTTCGCGCTTGATGGCCTGCGCCGCGTCGATGGTCACCTGGTCGTCGGTGGCGTCGCGGTTCTCGATGCCCAGATCGTAGTATTCCAGGTCGATGTCGAGATACGGCAGGATCAGACGGTCCTTGATATCCTTCCAGATCACGCGGGTCATTTCGTCGCCGTCGAGTTCGACGACCTTGCCTGCGACCTTGATTTTGGCCATGGTTCCTCCTCATACGGTGCGTGGCGATGGTTCCAGTCATATCGCAAGCCGGCGATGCGCGTCGGGTTTGTCCACGATGTTGACACCGAGTCCCACCTGAGCATTAGCCTTGAAGGTATGTCTCAGGAAATTGAAATCGGCTTGGGCAAGAAGGGGCGTCTTGCCTATTCGCTCGATGACATCTCGATCGTCCCGTCGCGCCGTACCCGTGATTCGGGTGATGTGTCAACCGCATGGCAGGTGGATGCCTACGAGTTCGATGTTCCGGTCATCGCGGCGCCGATGGATTCGGTGACCAGCCCCGCAACGGCCATCGCCATGGGCAAGCTCGGCGGTCTGGGTGTGCTGGATCTCGAAGGCCTGTGGACCAGGTACGAGGATCCGCAGCCGGTTTTCGACCGGATTGCGGCATTGCCCGCCGACGAGGCGACCAGCGCTATCCAGCGCGCATACGCCGAGCCGATCAAGCCCGAGCTGATCACCATGCGTCTGCATGAGATCCGTGACGCCGGTGTCACGGTCGCCGGCGCCTTGTCGCCCCAGCGCACGCAGCAGTTCTACTCCACCGTGGTGGACGCCGGCGTCGATCTGTTCGTCATCCGCGGCACAGTGGTCTCCGCCGAACACGTGTCGAACACGCACGAGCCGCTGAACCTCAAGCGGTTCATCTATGACCTGGACGTGCCGGTCATCGTCGGCGGTGCGGCCAACTATACGGCGGCCCTGCACCTGATGCGCACCGGCGCGGCCGGCGTGCTGGTCGGGTTCGGCGGCGGCGCCGTTTCCGCCACGCGTGCGACGATCGGCGTGGAGGCCCCGATGGCCACGGCCATTGCGGATGTGGCCGAGGCGCGCCGCGATTATATGGACGAGTCCGGCGGACGGTACGTGCAGGTGATCGCCGATGGCGGCATGGGCACGTCGGGCAGTTTCGTCAAGGCGTTCGCGCTGGGCGCCGACGCCGTCATGCTGGGAGCTCCGCTGGCCCGCGCCACCGAGGCGCCGGGCAAGGGCATGCACTGGGGCGCCGAGGCGCGTCACCAGACGCTGCCCCGCGGCTACCGCACGAATGTGGGCACCGTCGGCACCCTGGAGGAGATTCTGTACGGTCCCAGCCATCAGGCGGACGGCACCACTAACTTCATCGGTGCGTTGCGCCGGGCCATGGCCTCAACGGGTTATGTGGACCTGAAGAGCTTCCAGCGCTGCGGCGTGGCGGTGAACGCCCATAGGGGCGTCTGACCGGCCGTTGTCCACTTATCCACATTTTCGCCCCGCACGGTTGCGGGGCGAATTGTTTTGTGCTGTTGTGGGATGGTAACGGCCCATTACCTTGCGTCAAAAGGATGCGGGGGGACGGCCATTGACCAAAGGGGGTCACTATGCAAGGGGATGTTCAACGTCGAACGGCGCAAGGGTTGCCCAGCGACGACGGGTTCATTCAGATCGAACTGTCCAAACAGCCGGTGCCGTATCATATCGTCCGGTGCTTCGAGGACCATATCACGCCTGAGGACAGCCGGTCGCTGGCTCTGTCCTCCTGCTGGCTGGCATGCCGGTGCACCGATGTCATGCGCGGGCGGCTGGCCCCGTCGATGCTGCAGCGCAACCTGACAGCGAACTGTCTGACCAAACTGGAAACGATGTCCCACTTGCTGGAGAACCATATGCAGAATCACCGGGAGCTCAGGGAGCAATTCTGCTTCCTGCCGGTGGTGCCCCACCAGATCCTCGGCATGTTCGTCAGTCCCGGCACGCTGGAGCTGACCGCCCATCTGACCATCGGACGCACCCACTACTGGGCGAACCTGGTGTTCAAGCGCGTGGGCAGCCGATGGATGTGCACGCTGGCCGATGTGGGCTGAGCGGTCGGCGGCGTGCCGATTCGGCACCGCCGTGCGCCGGCACTAAGATGAGAGTCATGTTGCGTGAATATGCCGTGGACCCCATCCGTGAAACCACCGAACAGGACACCATCTACTCGCTGCTCGCATTACGCGCGGCCCGCGACGCCGAGGACGTCGTCGCCCAGTGGCAGGACGAGGACACCCGTCGATGGCACGATGTCACCGCCGCGCAGATGCTGGAGCGTGTGCGTGCTGTGGCCAAGGGATTGATGGCGTTGGACGTGCGTCCGGGGAGCATGGTCGTCATCTATTCGCCGACCTGCTACGACTGGGGCGTCGTCGATTTCGCCTGCGCGGCCATCGGCGCGGTCAGTGTGCCGATCTATGAGACGGATTCCGCCAGGCAGGCCGAGAACATCGTCAACGACGTCGACCCGGTGATTGCGTTCGCCGGGGACGACGCGCACGCACACATCCTGGAGGATCTGTGCGGCGGTCGTGAAGGGTTCGGATACGTGTTCAACTTCCGCGCGGCCGGCGTGGACGCGGTCGTCGATTTCGGCGGGGCGGTCAGCGATGCCGAGCTGGACGAGGCCATCGCCCGCGTCAAGGCCGACGATCTGGCCACCATCGTGTACACGTCCGGTTCCACGGGACGTCCGAAGGGCGCCATGCTCTCGCACCGGAACTTCACCCACATCGTGTATGCGGGATACGACGTGCTGGACGAGATGCTGTTCCAGCCCAGCCGCCTGCTGCTGTTCCTGCCGCTGGCGCATTGCTTCGCCCGGTACATCCAGTACGTGGCGATCGGCGCGAACGGCGTGGTGGGCTACATCCCCAACGCCGACCATCTGCTGGCCGATCTGAGGGGATTCAAGCCCACCTATCTGCTGGGGGTGCCGCGCGTGTTCGAGAAGGTCTACAACGCCGCCTCGCAGAAGGCCGGTGCTGGTATCCGCGGACGGATCTTCGCCAAGGCCGTAGCCCATTTCACCCAATGGTCCAAGGACGAGATGGCCGGCAGGCCGCATCCCGTGGCCGAACGGCTGCAGCATGCGTTCTACATGAAGGTCGTCGGCGCCTCGGTGCGATCGGCGCTGGGACCCAACCTCAAGTACCTGGCGTGCGGCGGCGCCCCGATGAACGCCGACCTGGCGCATTTCTTCAACGGCATGGACGGCATCACCTTCATCCAGGGCTATGGCATGACCGAGACGGCGGCGCCCTGCGTGGTCAATTTCGAGGATGCGAACCGTGTCGGCTCGGCCGGCAAGCCCGGTCCCGGCATCGCGCTGAAGCTCGCCGACGACGACGAGGTGATGATCAAGGGGCCGAACGTGTTCCTCGGCTACTACAAGCAGCCCGAGCTCACCGCCGAGGTGCTTGAGGAGGACGGCTGGCTGCACAGCGGCGACCTGGGCCGCATCGACGATGACGGCTTCCTCTACATCACCGGACGCAAGAAGGACATCATCATCACGGCGGGCGGCAAGAACATCAGCCCCGCGCCGATGGAGGACATCATCAACACCTGCCCGATCGTGGCGCATACCGTCATCGTCGGGGACAACAAGCCCTTCGTCGCCGCGTTGATCTCGCTGGACGACGAGATGCTGGCCAGCTGGCTGCAGGGGCAGGGGCTGGATACGGCGATGGACCATGAGCAGATCGTGCGCAACGATGCGGTGCGCGCCTATATCCAGCAGTTCGTGGACCACGCCAACGCCAATGTCTCCCGCGCCGAGTCGGTGCGCAAGTTCGTGATCCTGGACCACGACTTCAACCAGGCGGAGGGCACGCTGACGCCGAGCATGAAGGTGGTGCGTCCCAAGGTGCTGCAGCGGTACGCGGATCTGATCGAGGAAGTGCTGTACGCGCCGAAGAACCCCGTCCGCTCGCTGCCCGCCACGGTGCGCATCCTGGACAGGACCACCGAAACGGTTCGGCAGGCCTCGGAAAGCGTTCGCCAGGCCTCCGAGACCATGAGCCCGAAGATGCGCCAGGCCATCGACCAGGCCAAGACGAATATGTCAGATTCGCTTGCTAGCGTGTCCGAGAAGATTCGGCGTCAGCAGCCGGAGGACGGACAGCCCGACACGGACGAGCCGTCCGTGCACGATGACGAGGCCGACGCCGCCATGCAGGATAACGACTGACACCGGGCATACCGGTCATTGCAGAAAAGAGGAATAACGTGGCGATTCGTGAGATTCGCGTGGTACCCGATCCCGTCCTGCGCACGCCGTGCGATCCGATCGGGACGATCACACCGGCCGTGCGCCGTCTGGTGCAGGATCTGCTGGACACGGTGGACAACCCCGGCAGGGCGGGTCTGTCGGCCAACCAGATCGGTGTGAACCTGCGCGCCTTCTCCTACAACATCGACGGCAAGATCGGGTATGTGCTCAATCCGGTGCTTGAGGAGACCCGCGGGGAACAATACGGCGATGAGGGGTGCCTGTCGCTGCCCGGTCTGTGGTACGGCACCAAGCGGGCCGACTACGCCCGCGTCCGCGGCATCGACCTGGACGGCAAAACCGTCGTGCTGGAAGGCACCGGTATCATGGGGCGCATGCTCCAGCATGAATGCGATCATCTGGACGGACACGTCTATATCGACCGGCTGGAGAAGGAGGAGCGCCGCAAGGCCTTGCGTATGATGCGCGGCAGCCGTTAGGCGCGACCCCGCCATCCATCGGATGGCGGGGCGTTGTGCTATTATCGAGCCTCGTGCGCCATCCGGCGAGTCCCGCGGTCGCAGGCGGGACGAGCCACCCAATATCGTCTACCGGCGCACACCAATTCGCGCCATGTCCGCGACGGCCTGTGTCGGTCGGTCCCCTCGGGGATTGCACGCAGGTGCGCATGGCCAGGCAAGAACCGACAATGAAAGGTAGTCATATCATGGCTCAGATCACGATGAGCGAAATGCTCAAGGCCGGCCTGCACTTCGGCCATCAGACCCGCCGCTGGAACCCGAAGATGAAGCAGTACATCCTCACCCAGCGCAACGGCATCCACATCATCAACCTGTTCAAGTCGCTCGACATGATCGACACTGCGTACGATTTCATCAAGCAGACAGTCGCTCACAACGGCACCGTGCTGTTCGTCGGCACCAAGAAGCAGGCCCAGGAGGCCGTGGCCAAGCAGGCGACCCGCGTGAACATGCCGTATGTCTCCGAGCGCTGGCTCGGCGGTATGCTGACCAACTTCCAGACCGTGTCCAAGCGTGTCGCCCGCCTCAAGGAACTTGAGGAGATGGACTTCAGCGACGTGCGCGGCTCCGGTCTGACCAAGAAGGAGCTGCTGCTGCTCGAGCGCGAGAAGGACAAGCTCGCCAAGCAGCTGGGCGGTATCCGCAACATGAACCGCACGCCGTCCGCCATGTTCGTCGTCGACATCAACAAGGAGTCGCTGGCCGTCGAGGAAGCCCACAAGCTGGGCATCCCGGTCATCGCGATCGTCGACACCAACACCGATCCGGAAGCCGTCGAGTACCCGATCCCGGCCAACGATGACGCCATCCGCGGCATCGAGCTGCTGACCAGCCTGATGGCCGACGCCGTGGCCGACGGTCTGCTCGAGCGTTCCGGCAAGGCCACCAAGGCCGAAGGCGAGTCCGAGCAGCCGATGGCCGAGTGGGAGAAGGAGCTCCTGGCTCAGGAGAACACCGCCGAGGCCCCCGCCGCTGACGCTCAGGGCGAAGAGACCAAGGCCGAGTGAGTTTCCCTTACGATGGGAGGTGCCAGCCTCCCATCGTGGAGTGAATCGAACAGTTTTAGAGGAGACAAACCAATGGCAGCAATCACTGCAGCTCTGATCAAGCAGGTGCGTGAAGAGACCGGCGCCGGCATGATGGACGTCAAGAAGGCCCTGACCGAGGCCGACGGCGACGTCGCTCGCGCCAAGGAGATCATCCGCGCCAAGGGCATCCAGGCCGCCGGCAAGCGCGAAGGCCGCAAGGCTCAGGAAGGCACCATCGCCTCCACCGTCGTCGAGTCCGCGAACGGCCAGACCGGTTACGCGGTCGAGCTGAACTCCGAGACCGACTTCGTGGCCAAGACCCCGAAGTTCGTGGAGTTCGCCGACACGGTGCTCGGCTACGCCGTCAAGGCCGATGCCGATTCCGCCGAGGCCCTGCTGGCGGGCGCCGCCGAGAACGGCACCGTCAAGGAGGCCGTCGAGGAGGCCGCCGCCCTGTTCGGCGAGCACGTCAAGGTCGGCCAGTTCGCCAAGATCACCGGCCCGCACGTGGAGATCTACGCTCACAAGAAGTCCGTCGAGATGCCGCCGAGCATCGTGGCCATGATCGCCACCGACGAGGCCGGCGCCGCCGTGGCCCACGAGGCCGCCCTGCAGATCTCCGCCATGGGCGCTCAGTGGCTCACCCGTGAGGATGTTCCGGCCGAGGTCGTGGAGTCCGAGCGCCGTGTGGCCACCGAGAAGTCCCTGGCCGAGGGCAAGCCGGAGAAGATCGTGCCGAAGATCGTCGAGGGCCGTCTCAACGCCTTCTACAAGGAGAACGTCCTGCTCGAGCAGGCGTTCGTCAAGGATCCGTCCAAGTCTGTCGGCGACCTGTTCAAGGAGGTCGGCGGCCAGGCGCTGGCGTTCGCCCGCGTCGAGGTCGGCAAGGGCGAGGAGGCGTGAGCCGGTAGGCTGACGCGCTGATACGCATCGGGGTCCGTGTCCGGTATGGGCACGGACCCTTTTCGTTTGCCCGGTGTGCGTGGTTCCGATCACCGGCGCAGTATGCTGGAATTTGGAGATACGTGCCCGATCAGAAAGGATCCGACCATGGCCAAGGTGGCGAGCGGCAATGTCCTGTGGAGCCAGCGCAAGCGCAACTGGTGCCGCACCCCGTTCACGTTCACGGTCTACACGCTGACCGACCAGGAGCTGTCGATCAAAACCGGCGTGCTCAACCAGAAGTTCAACCTGATCAAGCTGTTCCGCATCGTCGACATCTCGGTCGAGCGCACGTTCCTGCAGCGGCTGTTCGGCATGTCCACGCTGGTGCTGAACACCCATGACAGCTCCTCCGGAGACGGCGTGGTCAAGCTGATCAACATCATCGACGGGTTCGGCGTGCGCGAGATCATGCAGGGAGCCGTGGACGACTCCCGCCGGATGAACGGCATGACCACCCGCGAGTTCATCGGGGGTGACTCCTTCGACGGCGCCCAGTCCGGATTCGATGGTGGGTTCGGCGGCATGGACGGCGATTTCGAAGGCGATATGGCCTGACGGGTGTCGGTATCCCACGTGTCGCGTTTTGCGGATAGGCTGGGATAACGGTAACTTCCGACGGAATCCAAGAAAGGATACCCGATGACAGGAGACGTCAGCGATAAACCCCGTAGGGTGCTTCTCAAACTTTCCGGCGAGGCTTTCGGCGGCGGCGCGGTGGGCATCGACACATCGGTGGTGCGCCGCATCGCCGAGGAGATCGTTCCCGCGGTGCAGCAGGGTGTGCAGGTGGCGATTGTGGTCGGCGGCGGCAACTTCTTCCGTGGCGCCGAACTGCAGCAGGCCGGCATCGACCGTTCCCGCGGCGATTACATGGGCATGCTGGGCACGGTGATGAACTGCCTGGCCCTGCAGGATTTCCTCGAGCAGGAGGGCCAGGCCACGCGCGTGCAGACCGCCATCACGATGGGCCAGGTGGCCGAGCCGTACATCCCGCTCAAGGCCATCCGCCATCTGGAGAAGGGCCGTGTGGTGATCTTCGGCGCCGGCGCCGGCATGCCGTACTTCTCCACCGACACCGTGTCCATCCAGCGTTCGCTGGAGATCCACTGCGATGAAGTGGTGATGGGCAAGAACGGCGTCGACGGCGTGTACACCGCCGATCCGCGTAAGGACCCGAACGCCAAGCGTTTCGCCACGCTGAGCTACAACCGCGCGCTGGTCGACAATCTGGCCGTCATGGACGCCTCGGCCCTGTCGATGGCGCGTGACAACAAGAAGCGCATCCGGGTGTTCGGTCTCGAAGGCGCCGGCAACGTCACCCGCGCCCTCCTCGGCGAGGAGATCGGCACGCTGGTGTCCACGGCGGAATCCACCGTCGTCGAGTGAGCGCGGACGATCCAGCATTCAACGAAGATTTCCCATTCATATCGAAGGAGAACACTATGGCAACCGTTATCGATCAGGCCAAGGAACAGATGAAGAAGTCCGTCGAGGCCACCAAGGAGAACTTCGCGGGCATCCGTACCGGCCGCGCGAACCCTGCGCTGCTCAACGGCATCACCGTCGACTACTACGGCAGCCCGACGCCGCTGAAGGCCGTGGCCTCCATCGGCGTGCCCGAACCGCGCACGCTGGCCGTGACCCCGTTCGACAAGTCGCAGGCCGCCGCCGTGGAGAAGGCCATCCGCGATTCGGATCTGGGCGTCAGCCCCAACCGTGACGGCAACGTGATCCGCGTCACGCTGCCGGAGCTGACCGAGGACCGCCGCAAGGAATACGTCAAGCTCGCCAAGACCAAGGCCGAGGACGGCAAGGTGGCGGTGCGCAACATCCGCCGCAAGACCAAGGAAGGCATCGACAAGGCCGTCAAGGACGGCGAGATGGGCGAGGACGAGGGCGATCGTCTGCTCAAGGAGCTCGACAAGGTCACCAAGCAGGTTTCCGATGAGATCGACGCGCTGCTGGAAGGCAAGCAGAAGGAGATCATGGAGGTCTGATCCTCCTGACACGGGAACGTCGGAGAAGGAACGGTATGGAACACCACGATCAGCGCGAGAAGGAAGCCGAGGAGGCCATCGCCTCGATCAACAAGCGGACCGGGCGCAATATGCCCCAGGCCATCGCCACCGCCGCGGCATTGGTGGCGGTCATCCTCGCGTGCCTGCTGATCAGGATCGACCTGTTCGTCGTGCTGATCGTGGTGTTCATGATGCTGGCCCTGTGGGAGCTGCGCGTCGACTTCGCCACCGCCGGCCTGCACATCCCGGTGGCGACGCTGTGGCTGTGTTCGGCGGCCACGCTGCTGGCCACCTATTACTCGCCGCACCACATCATGACGCTGGCCCTGTGCATCATGGGCACGTTGCTGCTGGTGGCCTTGTCGGCCACCATGAAGCTCAGTCTCGGCAACCGCCTGTCGCTGGCCGTGGCGGACAAGCTCTCGCATACCGATGCCGGCGCCCGTCTGGAATCCTCCTTCAACCACGAACGGGGGGAACACAACCACAGCAGGCTCAGCCATGTGGCGGTGTCGCTGTTCACCGTGCTGTACATCCCGCTGCTGGCCGGGTGCCTGATCATCCCGCTGACCTTCGGCGGGCATCCGGTGGCCCACGCCATCATGCTGGTGTTCCTGCCGGCCCTGAGCGATACCGGCGGCCTGTTCGCCGGCGCATGGCTGGGCAAGCACAAGCTCTCGCCGCGCATCTCGCCGAAGAAATCGGTCGAAGGGCTGGTCGGCTCGATGCTCTTCGCCATGATCGGGGCGTTCGCGGTCTTCGCCTGCACCTATGACGGCGCCACATGGGCCACGCGGTGGTGGGTGCCGATCGTCATGGGTGTCATGGTCGGCGTGGTCGGCACCTTCGGCGACCTGTGCGCGTCCATGCTCAAGCGGGATATCGGCATCAAGGATATGGGCCATCTGCTCAAGGGTCATGGCGGCGTGATGGACCGCGTCGACTCGATCCTGATCAGCGCGCCGTTCATCGCCATCCTGCTATGGGCGGCTGGACTGTAACACTCCCATCCACTCACGTATTGCCCCGGATCATTCCGGGGCTTTTGCTATTGATAGGTAAGGTAGCGATACGCAAGCAACAGCGGAGACGGATGGATATGACACAGTTGGAGGATATGCCGGAAACCGGCATCACGCCGGGCGGCACCACCGGGGCGTTCCGGGATGTGCTGGCCAAGGACCATGCCCGACGAGGCAAACCGCCGGTCCATTTCGCCGATATGACGCCCGAGGAACGCATCGCCAGGGCGGGGGAGCTGGGACTGCCGAAGTTCCGCGTCAAGCAGTTGGCCAACCACTACTACGGCCATTTCGATGTCAACGCCGCGGAGTTCACCGATTTCCCGGCAGCCAAGCGGGACGAGGCGGCAGCGGCGTTCTTTCCGACCCTGATCACCGAGGTCATGCGTCAGGTGGCGGATGAGGGCATGACCGTCAAAACCCTATGGCGTCTGTTCGACGGCGCATTGATCGAATCCGTGCTCATGCGGTACCCCAACCGCACCACCCTGTGCATCTCCAGCCAGGTCGGCTGCGGCATGGGCTGCCCGTTCTGCGCCACCGGCAAACTCGGCCTGACCCGCAACATGTCGGCCGGCGAGATCGTCGAACAGGTGCGCGTGGCGGCCAAGGCCATGCGGGACGGCGACATTGCCGGCGGGCCGGGCAGGCTCAGCAACATCGTGTTCATGGGCATGGGCGAGCCGATGGGCAACTACAGGTCCGTGCTGAGCGCCGTACGGCAGATCAGCGCGATGCCTCCGGAGGGGTTCGGCATCTCCGCGCGCAACATCACGGTGTCCACGGTGGGCGTGGTGCCTGGCATCCGCAAACTCGCCGAGGAGGGCATCCCCGTCCGGCTCGCCGTCTCCCTACACGCCCCGAGCGACGAACTGCGCGACGAGCTGGTGCCGATGAACAAACGGTTCAACACTACACAGGTGCTCGACGCCGCGCACGACTACTTCCTGGCGTCCAAGCGGCGCGTCAGCATCGAATACGCGCTGATGCGCGGCATCAACGACCAGGCCGAGCACGCCCGTCTGCTGGCCAAGCGCCTGAACCACTACGGCGACGACTGGGCCCATGTCAACCCGATCCCCCTGAACCCGATCGAAGGCTCGCGCTGGACGGCGTCCAAGCCGGAGGACGAGCAGCGGTTCCTGGAGATCCTGCACGCTGCCGGCATCACCGCCACCCTGCGCGACACCCGCGGCCAGGATATCGACGGCGCCTGCGGCCAGCTGGCCGCCAAGGAACAGCCGGGCGGCGAGACCGGGTCCCGGGGATGAAACGATCGGCGGCGGGGCCCACGCGGCGCCGCGGAACGCATTCCGCCTGACGGAACATGCGACGGCGTCCCGCCGCCGAACGGCTATCCTTGGGTGTGCCGGCGGGCATCCCGCCGTGTGGCTGCAGTTATGGTTGCGGGCGTGTCCCGCACAGAGAGCGAGGAAACAGATGTCACTGGCCGTACGAGTCATCCCCTGTCTGGATGTGGATGCCGGACGCGTGGTCAAAGGCGTGCATTTCGAGAACCTGCGCGATGCCGGTGACCCGGTGGAACTGGCGGCCGAATACTATCGGCAGGGTGCCGACGAGCTGACGTTCCTGGACGTCACCGCATCCAGTTCGAACCGGCAGACCACGTATGACATCGTCACCCGGACCGCCGAGGAGCTGTTCATCCCGCTGACGGTGGGCGGCGGCGTCCGATCCGCGGAGGATGTGGACCGTCTGCTGCGGTGCGGCGCCGACAAGGTGGGTGTCAACACCGCGGCGATCAACGACCCCGGCCTGATCGAACGTATCGCGGACCGTTTCGGCAGCCAAGTGCTGGTGCTGTCCGTGGACGCGCGCCGTGAACGGGGGGAGCGGCATACGCAATCCGGTTTCGAGGTCACCACGATGGGCGGCCGTAAATCCACCGGCATCGATGCGATCTGGTGGGTTAAGCGGGCCGAGGAGCTGGGCGCGGGAGAGATCCTGCTCAACTCGATGGATGCCGACGGCACCGAGAACGGGTTCGACCTGGAGATGATCCGTGCCGTCCGCCGGGAGGTCTCGATCCCGATCATCGCCTCCGGCGGTGCGGGCAAAGTGGAGGATTTCCCGCCGGCCGTGGAGGCCGGGGCCGACGCCGTGCTGGCCGCCTCCGTGTTCCACTACGGCAAGATGACGATCGGCGACGTGAAGGACGCGCTGCGGGCCGCCGGATACACCGTCCGCTGACCGAACCGATACGAACCAAGGAGATTTCCGATGCATCCCACCGAACGGTACGATAACGACGTCACGCTGGATCCGCGCATCGCGGATCGGCTGAAGCGTGATAACAAGGGGCTGGTCGCGGCCGTCATCCAGCAGTACGACACCCATGAGGTGCTGATGGTCGGCTATATGGACGACGAGGCGCTGCGCCGCACGCTGACTTCGGGGCGCGTGACCTTCTGGTCCCGTTCCCGCCAGGAATACTGGCGCAAGGGCGATACCTCCGGACATGTGCAGTATGTGAAGTCGGTGGCGTTGGACTGCGACGGCGACGCGCTGCTGGTGCAGGTCGACCAGGTGGGCGCGGCCTGCCACACCGGCAAGCGTTCCTGCTTCGACGAAGGCGGCAGGCTGCCCGTGGTGGTGGGCGTGCGTCCGGAGGAACTGGATTCCGCGGACGGGATGACGGATGGCGAATGCTGACGGACCGCACCGGCGGTCTCACCATATGAGATAACCGGCCTGTCAGGGCTCTCCCGTAGCCGCATAGCAAGACGGTGGGGCGGTTTCAACACACGGGTTCGCTACAGTGTGCGGTACCCAACCACACAACCAAGGAGAACCCATGTCGGTACTTGACGAATTGGTGGCGGGTGCACTGCAGGATCAGCGTACCCGCGAACAGGCCATGCCATTGGACGCAGTGAAGCAGGCCGCGGCCGCGGCCCCCGCTCCGCTGGACGCCCGCCGATGGCTTCGTCATGCCGATGCCGTGCCCATCATCGCCGAGATCAAACGCGCCTCGCCGTCCAAGGGGCATCTGGCCGATATCCCCGATCCCGCGGCGTTGGCCGCCGAATACGAGCGCGGAGGCGCGGCGGCCATCTCGGTGCTGACCGAAGGGCGCCGGTTCCTCGGTTCGCTGGACGACCTCGACCGCGTGCGTGCCGCCGTTCATATCCCCGTGCTGCGCAAGGACTTCATCACCACCCCGTATCAGATCTGGGAGGCGCGGGCGCATGGCGCTGATATCGTGCTGCTGATCGTGGCGGCTCTGGACGATGCCACGCTGCGCGAGCTCCTGGACCTGACCCACGAACTCGGCATGACGGCGCTGGTGGAGACCCACACCGCCGAGGAGATCGAACGCGCGGTGCAGGCGGGTGCCGCCGTCATCGGCATCAACGCGCGCAATCTCAAGGACCTGTCCGTCAACGTGGGCAACTACCGGGAACTGGGCGCGGCGCTGCCGCCGGACGTCATCAAGGTGGCGGAATCCGGCGTATTCGGCCCGGTGGAACTGGAGGACTACGCCCGCGCCGGCGCGGACGCCGTGCTGGTGGGCGAGGGCGTGGCCACGGCCGAAGACCATGAGTTGGCCGTCAAGCGGCTGGTGGAGGCCGGCAGGCGCGTGAAGGTGTCGGAACGCCGTCCGCTGGCGGAGCATAACGGCCCGTATTTCGGCCGGTTCGGCGGCCGCTTCGTGCCCGAAGCCCTGATCCACGCGTTGACCGAACTCGAACAGGTATACGCCGAGGCCAAGGCCGATCCCGCGTTCCGCGAGGAGTTCGACCGACTCAACCGGCTGTACGTCGGACGGCCCTCGCCGCTGACCGAGGTGCCGCGGTTCGCGCAGCGGCTCAACGAACGCGTCGGCATCAACGCGCGCGTGTTCCTCAAGCGCGAGGATCTGAACCACACCGGCGCCCACAAGATCAACAACGCACTCGGCCAGGCCTTGCTGGTCAAGCGCATGGGCAAGACCCGCGTGATCGCGGAGACCGGCGCCGGCCAGCACGGTGTGGCCACGGCCACGGTCTGCGCGTTGCTCGGGCTCAAGTGCCGTGTCTACATGGGTGAGGTGGACGCCCGCCGCCAGGCGTTGAACGTGGCCCGCATGAGGCTGCTCGGCGCCGAGGTGGTGGAGGTCAAGCTCGGCTCCCGCATCCTCAAGGACGCCATCAACGAGGCGCTGCGCGACTGGGTCACCAACGTGGAGACCACCCACTACCTGCTCGGCACCGTGGCCGGACCGCACCCGTTCCCGACCATCGTCCGCGATTTCCAGAAGATCATCGGCGAGGAGGCCAAGGAGCAGCTGCGCAACGAGTACGGCATCGACCACCCGGACGCCATCTGCGCCTGCGTGGGCGGCGGCTCCAACGCCATTGGCATCATGAACGCCTTCCTGGACGATGAGCGCGTGCGCCTGTACGGCTACGAGGCCGGCGGCCACGGCCCCGAATCCGGCGAGCACGCCATACGCTTCGCTCCGGGCACGGGCCAGATCGGCCTGTTCCAGGGGGCCAAGTCCTATCTGCTGGAGAACGAGGAAGGCCAGACCCTGGACACCTACTCCATCTCCGCCGGATTGGACTACGCCTCGGTGGGGCCCGAACACGCATGGCTCAAGGAGATCGGCCGCGTGACCTACGATTACGCCACCGACGACGAGGCCATGAACGCCTTCAAGGACCTGTGCGAAACCGAAGGCATCATCCCCGCCATCGAAAGCTCCCACGCCGTGGCCGGCGCCTACAAGGCGGCCGCCGACCTCAAGGCCCAGGGGATCGACGAGCCGGTGATGATCGTGAACCTCTCCGGACGCGGGGACAAAGACGTGGCCACGGCCGGACGCTGGTTCGGCTACCTGACCGATGAACAGAGCAAGGCGCTGGACGCCAACGGTGCGCACGGCAACGCCGTCAGCGAGTGAGACAGAGGTGAACATGATGACTCAGACAACAGCACGGACCACCGCTCCACAGCCGTTGGGCCTCAGCCGCCGCCCCAGCCCCAGCGAGGCCATGTTCGACGCGTTCCGCGCGCAGGACCGTCCCGCCTTCATCGGCTATATGCCGTACGGGTTCCCGGATTCCGAAACCACCCATGACGCGCTGCGCACGATGGTCACGCATGGCGTCGACGCGGTGGAGATCGGCCTGCCCTACACCGATCCGGTGATGGACGGCCCGGTCATCCAGGCCGCCTCGCAGGTGGCGTTGGACAACGGCGAGCGCATGGCCGGCGTGTTCCGTGCGGTGGAGACCGTGGCGAACGCCGGCGGCGTGCCGCTGATCATGAGCTACTGGAACGTGGTCTTCCATTACGGGGTGGAACGGTTCGCGCACGATCTGGCGAACGCCGGCGGCGCCGGCATCATCACGCCGGATCTGATCCCCGACGAGGCCGGCGAATGGATCGAGGCCTCGCAGCGGCACGGACTGGACCGGATCTTCCTGGTGTCCCCGGATTCCAGCGACGAGCGTCTGGCGAACGCCGCGCGCAACGCGAGGGGCTTCATCTACGCGGCCTCGCGCATGGGCGTCACGGGGGAGCGGGATACGCTCTCGTCGTCCCCCGAGGTGCTGGTCGAGCGCACACGCCGCGCCGGGGCGCGGAACGTCTGCGTGGGCATCGGCGTCTCGACCCCCGAGCAGGCGCGCACCGTGGGCCGCTACGCCGACGGTGTGATCGTCGGCTCGGCGTTGGTGCACACCCTGCTGGACGATACCGGCCGCGCCGCGCGCGATGTGCGCGAAGGCCTGTCCGCTCTGGCGGCCAAGGTCGAATCGTTGACCGAGGGCGTGCATAACGCCCGTCGCTGAGCGGTTCCGTACTACTATCGGGGACTATGACACTAGCATCGATACCTTCGCCGTCGATCTCCACCTTCGAGATCGGCCCGTTGACCATACACCTCTACGCGTTGTGCATCCTGGCGGGCATCATCGCCGCCGTGGCCATCACCACGGCGCGGTGGAAAAGGGTCGGCGGCGACTTCGACCAGATCCTCGACATCGCCATCGTCTCGGTGCTGGCGGGTATCGTCGGCGCGCGCGTCTACCACATCGTCACCACGCCCGAACGGTTCTTCGGCCCCGACGGCGATCCGATGGAGATGATACGCATCTGGAACGGCGGCCTGGGCATCTGGGGCGGCATCCTGTTCGGCGCGTTGGCCGCCTGGGGCTGGTGCCGGCACAAGCACTACCCGATGGCGCTGCTGGCCGATGCCGTGGCCCCGGCGCTGCTGGTGGCCCAGGCCATCGGGCGTCTGGGCAACTGGTTCAACCAGGAGCTCTACGGCGGCCAGACCACGCTGCCGTGGGGGCTCCAAATCGACGGATCCGATGCGCTGTACCACCCGACGTTCCTCTACGAGCTGATCTGGAACCTGATCGGAGCGGCCCTCATCATCTGGATCGGACGCAGGGCGGCGGCCATGCTCAAGGCCGGCTCGCTGCTGACGATCTACGTGATGTGGTATACCGCCGGACGCACCTGGATCGAGGCGCTGCGCATCGATTACGCCCACACGTTCCTCGGCGTGCGGATCAACGTGTGGGTGTCCATCGCGGTGTTCATCTGCGGCGTCATCGCATTCGTCGCCGTGCAGCGGATCGGATCCGCCCCCGAATCGCTGCGGGAGCGTCTGGCCGCGGTCACCGCTTCCGAACAGGCCGAGCAGGGTGAACAGACCCGGCATCCGGCGTCAGACGAGGCGCCCGACGCATCCGAACCGACCGAACCGGAGTCGTCCGAGCCGTCCGAATCGTCCGAATCGTCCGAATCGTCGGCGGAAACGGAACATTCGGACAATGTTGCATGACACTCGACTAAACTCGGTCATAACGTCGCAAAAGAAAGATAGAGTAGGTACCATGAGCATTCAAATCGCACCCAGCATCCTGTCCGCTGATTTCTGCAATCTCGAGCGTGACCTCAAGGCGATCGCGAACGCCGATCTCGTTCACGTCGACGTGATGGATCATCATTTCGTGCCCAACCTGACGCTCGGCGAACCGATCGTCAAGCGTATCTGTGAGGTCACCGACCTGCCGGTCGACGTGCATCTGATGATCGAGGACCCGGACCGTTGGGCGCCCGAATACGCCAAGCTCGGCGCCGCGTCGGTGAGCTTCCACATGGGGGCCACCCACGCCCCGGTGCGTCTGGCCCGCCAGCTGCGCGAGATGGGCTGCAAGGCCTGCTTCGCCGTGCGTCCGGCCGAACCGGTGGAGCCGATCTTCGACATCCTCGACGAATTCGACATGATTCTGATCATGACCGTCGAGCCCGGTTTCGGCGGCCAGAAGTTCCTGGACAACCAGATGGGCAAGGTGCGCCGTCTGCGTGACGAGATCACCCGTCGTGGTCTGGACGTGAAGATCCAGGTCGACGGTGGCGTGAGTCCCAAGACCGCGCATATCGTGGCCGAGGCCGGTGCCGACGTGCTGGTGGCGGGCTCCGCCGTGTACGGGGCCGAGGACCCCGCCGCGGCGATCGACGCCATCCGCGACGAGGCCGCCGCCGCGTTCAAGGCCTGAAAGGTGCTGTATCACTTATGAAGACGTTTGAATCACTGTTCGCCGAGCTGAGCGAGAAGGCCGCCACGCGCCCGGAGGGGTCCCTGACCGTCGAGGAGCTCGACAAGGGCACGCATTTCATCGGCAAGAAGATCGTCGAGGAAGCCAGCGAGACCTGGATCGCCGCCGAATACGAGGGCGCCGACCGCACCGCCGAGGAGATGAGCCAGCTGCTGTACCATCTCCAGGTCATGATGATCGACCGCGGCATCACGCTCGACGACGTGTACAAGTATCTGTGACCATGACGGCGTCATCGCGCCGCCGAAGGAGATAACATGCTCAGAATCGCCGTGCCCAACAAGGGCATGCTCTCGGAACCCGCGTGGAACATCCTGTCCGAGGCGGGGTATCGGCTGCGCAGCAACCCGCGCCAGTTGGTGGTCGAGGATCCCGACAACGAGATCGAACTGTTCTACCTGCGTCCGCTGGACATCGCGGTGTACGTGGGACGCGGCACCATCGACGTCGGCATCACCGGACGCGACCTGCTGCTCAACTCCGGCACCGAGGCCATCGAGCACATGCAGCTGGGATTCGGTGCCTCCACGTTCCGTTTCGCGGCGCCGAACGACGCCCCGATCCACGAGCTGGCGGACATCGACGGCAAGCGTGTGGCGAGTTCGTATGACAAGCTGGTCTCCGACTACCTGACCGGGCACGGCATCCACGCCGACATCATCCACCTGGACGGCGCGGTGGAGTCTTCCGTGCAGCTGGGCGTCGCCGATCTGATCGCGGACGTGGTCTCGACGGGCACCACGCTGCGCAACGCCGGTCTGCGCGTGTTCGGCGATCCGATCCTGCATTCCGAGGCGATCCTCATCCGCTCACCGCGCCTGGACGCCGAGGACGGGCGTCTGACCGTGCTGGGTCGCCGTCTGCAGGGCGTGCTCACCGCGCAGCGGTACGTGCTGATGGATTTCGACATCCCCGTGGAGAAGGTCTCGGCCGCCGTCGCCATCACGCCTGGTTTCGAAAGCCCCACGGTCTCCCCGTTGCACGATAAGCAGTGGGCGGCCGTGCGCGTCATGGTGCCCAAGGCCCAGGTCAACCAGCTGATGGATCGCCTGTATGCCGTGGGGGCGCGTGCCATCATCGTCACGGCGCTGCAGGCGTCGAGAATGTAGCGGTGCGGAACGAATGAGCGAACACGAGCACAACAGCGAAACACAATACAGCCCCGAAGCTCGGGATATGGTGTTCACGATTCCCAATCTCATCAGCGTGCTGCGCATCATCTCCATCCCGATCATCGCGATGCTGGTGTCGAGGCACGAGATGATCACGGCCCTGATCGTCCTGGCCATCTCCGCCGTTTCGGACAGCCTGGACGGTATCATCGCCCGCACGTTCAACCAGGTGAGCAAGGTCGGACAGATACTCGACCCGATCGCCGATCGGCTGCTGATCTTCTGCAGCATCCTGGCCTTGGGCGTCGCAGGCATCATACCGTGGTGGATGCTGATCGTGGTGGGAGCGCGCGATGTGCTGATGGCGGTGCTGATCCTGGTGTTGGCCCAGCATGATTATGGGCCGTTGCCGGTGCACTTCGTCGGCAAGACCGGCACGGCCATGCTGATGATGTCCATCGTGGCGCTGATCTTCTCGGATATCTGGAACACGCAGGCGGCCGATCTGCTCCATCTGGCGGCATTGGCCGCCGGTATCTGGGGCGTGGCCCTGTATTGGCTGGCCGGAGTGATCTATTACCGGCAGGGGCTTGAGCTGCTCCGCCAGGAACGGTGAATGATGCCGATTGACGACGCGCCACGTTCGTTCCCTGTGGAGCAGGAGAACACCCCGCTACGCAGACGGGCCGTGTTCTCCGCGTCGGTTGCCGCGGTGGATTCCCACCATGTACGGCCGGCAGGCGGGGCCGGTGCCGTGCGGGGGCACCGCCGCAAGTTGGACGATGACTCGTTGAAACTGATCGACGACCTGACCAATCGACCGATGGACCCGCTGTTCATGGATTCGCGGTTGGCCAGGAAACCATCGTCTCCGGCGGCCACATGGGCCACGCGCGTGGTGGTGTTCGTGATCTGTGTGGCGGTCGGATTCGCGGGGGCGCTCTTCGTGCAGCAGCTGCATACCGATCCGCGTCGTGCCGTGCGCGAGAGCTGGGCGTCCGAATTGGAGGACCAGACCAGCCAGGTCGAGGACCTGACCGGGCAGATCAACGACCTGCGCGGACAGATCGATGAGATCACAAAGGATATGGCCGATTACGGGCAGAACGACACGTTGATTCAGGACGAGCTGAGCAGCGGCATGCTGCCGGTGGAGGGGGAGGGCATCACCCTGACGCTCGCCGACCCGATCGCAGCGGACGGCGCATTGCCGCGCGAATCATCCGGCGGGCAGATTCGCGTGGTGACCGATGCTGACCTGCAGCAGCTGGTGTCGCTGCTCTGGCAGTCCGGCGCGGAGGCGATGGCCGTCAACGGGTACCGATTGGGCGTGCAGACCTCCATCCGAACCGCGGGGCAGACGATCCTCATCGGCGTGAACTCGATCGAGAGCCCGTACACCATCCAGGCCATCGGGGACAAGGATGCGCTGGCCCGTGCCGTGAGCGCGGACAGCCAGCCGGCGTTATACGAATCGTATGCCGAATCGGGCATCTATCCGCAGGTGGCGAAATCCGATTCGATTAGACTGGAAGCGGCGGTTTCCGGCGATGTGACCCATGCAAGAAGGAGCGAGTGATGGCGGCAGTACTGGGATTGATTATCGGCGTGGTGGTCGGCATCTTCGTCCGACCGGATATTCCGGTGTTCCTGCAGCCGTATTTGCCCATCATGGTGGTGGCCGCGCTGGATGCGCTGCTGGGCGCCGCACGGGCGTACTTCCAGCGCAGCTTCTCCGACAAGGTGTTCGTGATCTCGTTCTTCACCAACGTCATCACCGCCACGCTGCTGGTGGTGCTCGGCAACCAGCTCGGCGTGGGGTCCCAGCTGCAGACCGCGGTTATCGTGGTGCTGGGCATCCGCATCTTCTCGAACGTGTCGGCCATTCGCCGCTTCATCTTCAGGGGCTGAACCCATGGCCATGCGCAAACCCGAAGCCGATGACACGCTGAGCCGGATGCACCGGCAGCACGCGAAGGACAAGGAGAACGACCGTGTGGAGACCGGCTCGTTCCCGGTGGTCGCGCGCAAACCCAAACGCACGTCGTCGCTGGACGCCAACCGCAACAAGGCGAGGCTCATCACCAATGTCTTCGTGGTGCTCCTGTGCGCCATGCTGGGGTACGGTTACGTCATCCAGCTCAACAACACGCGCTCGGCGTACGAGACGATGAGCGAGGAGGAGCTCACGCGTCTGATCTCGGAGACCAGCAACCAGATCCAGCAGCAGGAGCAGCGCCGCGACGAGCTGCAGGAGCAGCTGAACTCCCTGCAAGAGGCCTCGGACAAGCAGCAGGAGGCCCAACGCATCGCCGAGCAGAACGAACAGACCAGCGGCATCCTCTCCGGCCGTCTGCCGGCCGAGGGGGAGGGGGTGACGATACGCGTCACGCACGGTTCCATCGAGCCCGTGGACGCCGCCACCATGTTCAGCCTGATCGAGGAGCTGCGCAACGCCGGCGCCGAGGTCATCGCCATCAACGACGTGCGCGTCATCACCCAGACCTACATCGCCGACGGTGAGGACGGGCTGGTCTGCGACGGCCAGACCCTGTCCAGCCCATACGTCATCAAGGCCATCGGGGACCCGCAGAACCTGCAGAACGCCGTGAACATCGCCGGAGGCGTCGGGTCGCGGCTCAAGGTGAAGTTCGGCGCCGACGTGGACGTGACCTCGTCCGATCTGGTGAAAATCGACGAGGTCGCCTCGGTTCCGCAATACCGATACGCAAAGACTGTAGAATAGCCTGTATGACTGAACCGATTCCAAGCGCAGGCGAGACGACCATCATCGGTCTGCCCGCCATTACCATCCCCGTCACCTCCACAGGCGACCGTCCCCTGACCCAGGAGGATCTCGACACCATCGCCCGCCTGTCCGAGGGGACGGCGTTGCTGATCTCGACCAGGGGAGCGGTCTCCGGCTCGCGGTACCTGCTTGACGAGGACAAGGTGACCGTAGGGCGTGATTCGCGGGCCGACATCCTGCTCGACGATTCCACCGTCTCCCGTTCCCACGCGGTGTTCATCCGAGCCAATGGCGTCTTCACCGTGGTGGATTCCGGAAGCCTGAACGGCACCTATGTGAACCGCCAGCGCGTCGAGCGCGCGCAGCTGAAGAATGGAGACGAGATCATGATCGGCAAGTTCCGGCTGGTCTTCTTCACCAAATCCGCCGTTATCTCCTAGATCTGGTACGCTCGGACGGATTAGACTGGTTGCAGGATACGTGACTTCTGACGGCGTCCGTGTGAGTTGAAGGAGTGGACTATGGTCGAACGGCATCATGATGTGGAGCTGCATCTGCATGTTCCGCTGAAGGATCGTGTCGATCTGTCCGCGGAAGGGGCGGTGCAGGGGGAGCTGTTCGCCACCGAGGACGCGGAGGACACCCGGCGCGGATACCGCGGCACCGTGGCGTCCAAGGTCGCCGGCATCACATACCGCCAGCTGGATTACTGGGCGCGCAAGCAGATTGTCGAACCGTCGATCACGCCCTCGCATGGTTCCGGTTCCCGGCGGCTGTACTCGTTCAAGGATGTGGTCATCCTGGCCGTGTCCAAGCGGTTGCTGGACGCCGGCGTGAACCTGCAGAACGTGACCGCCGCCATCGGCTTCCTGTCCAGAAGGACCACGGCGCAGCTGGCTGACGTCACCATCATGTGCGACGGGCAGCAGGTCTACGAGTGCACGACCAGCGAGCAGATGCTGAACCTGCTGCGCAGCGGCAAGGCCGTGTTCGGCGTGTCCGTCGGCTCGCTGTGGCACGAGATCGACGAGGCGCTGGAGCACGAGGATTATGTGGATCTTGCGTCCAAACCGGCCGCGTTGTCGTCCGGCCGTCCGATCGACGACCTGACCGCCATGCGTATGCGCAAGAAGCTTGAGGCCCAGCGGGCGGCGCGCCAAGTTGCATGACGCGCCTGTCGGATTCGTTGGATGGCATATTGGATGGCGTAGGGGAGAGGCATCGATGATCGATTGGCTTCCGGCGGTGTGCTGGATTGTGTCCATAATCTGGGCCGTGGTCGTGTGCGTAATCTGTGTGAGGCGAGGCAAGCTGCTGCAGCCCGGACATCCCGACGTGGAGCCGGTGCGTTGGCCGGTTATCGGCGCCCAGTTGGCGTCGCTGATCCTGGCGATGGTGCCGTTCGTCATCGGCAAGGTATGCCAGGACTCGTTCGGTGCCGATGCGTTGGCGTTTTACCTCTCCGCGGCGTGGCCCGCTGGCATCATCAGTGTGCTGCTGATCGGCGCGGAGCTGGTGCTGATGATCCTGCAGGCGCAGCGGGCCACCTACACGGAGATGGGCGCCGCGCTACATGCCACGCATGCGACGACGGACAAGCCATAACGCGCGACGTGTGGCTTTGCGCTGCACGCGCGTGACTTTGGTCGTTATAGCAATATGGGTGAAGGGACGGAATCAGCATCCGTCCCTTCACCCATATGTGATGCGTTTGGTGGGATGTGGCGCTGAAGGCGCAACGGTCATCCGATAGTGGAGATCACCATCCGAACGATGCTTACGCCACTTCCTTTTCTGACATAACGTACATTATCGGATAATAGTCTCACTGCGCGAAGTAGCGTTCCACGGCGTCGGCGAGCTGGTCGACGCGGTCGATGATCTCATACGCGCCGTGTTCCTCCATCTCGCCGGGTTCCGCATACCCCCAGCGGCAGCCGATCGTATCGACGCCGCAGGCATGGGCGCCGTCGATGTCGGTCCAACGGTCGCCGATCATCACCGCGCGATCGCCGGCCTCGGCGTCGAAACCGATCAGATCGAAGCAATACCGGATGACCTGGTCCTTGTCGATGCGTGAATTGTCCTTGCTGGCGCCGTAGATGCCGTCCACCATGCGGTCCACATGGAAATGCTCGCAGATCGGTACGGCCTGGTATTCGGGCTTGCAGGTGGCGATGGCCAGGACATACCCCTTGGCGCGCAATGCGGCCAGCTGTTCCGGGATGCCCGGATACACGGTGTTGACCAGGCGGCCCGGCACCTTCTGACCCGTGTTGTTCGGATCGTCGAACACGGCCTGATTGGCGTAGTAATCGCGGTAGATCTCAACGCCACGGTCCAGCATGTCCTCGGGCACATGGTTGCGGCGCAGCGATTCGATGATGGCCGGGCCGATGAAGCGATGCAGCTCGTCGTCATCCGGAACCGGCAGTCCCAGACCCTCGAACGCCTTGATGACGCAGGCGATGATGCCGGGATCGGACTGCGTGAGCGTGCCGTCCAGATCCAGCAGGACGACCTTCTTCGGATGATTGGTCATTGTTTCTCCTCTCGGGCCGCTCCGGCCCACACCGTCGATATTCGTGACGTCTGACACATCAGTATGCCCGGTCGAGTTGACCGGGCATCGAATTTCTGCTGAAGAACAGGCGAATCGTCCTACTCGTAGTCGGGAATCCAACCGTCACGGTGCATCTGAAGCCGCTTGTCCAGCAGGGTCTGCAACTCCTCGATGCTGCGGCGTTCCAACAGCATATCCCAATGGGTGCGGGTGGGCTTGGTGATCTCGTTGGCCTCGGCGTCCTCATCGCCCTCACGATGGGCCACGGCGCCGCAACGGCACTCCCACTCGTCCGGGACCTCGGCCTCCTCCGCAAACGGCAGAATCGTGCGATGCCCCTTCGGACAGATGTACGCCACGTCGTTTCGCGCCGCGAAATCGACGTTCTCGTCGGATTCCAGGGATTTCGCGCCGATGCTCATACCGCGCAGACTGCGTTCCGCCATGTTGCCATGCCTCCTTGTTCGTTTCCTTTACGCTACAAAACAGTTCGGACGTGTCCGTTATTCCCGGGGCCGTCAGTCAACCCCCGAGTAGGCCACGATGCCACGATTGACCTGCTCCATGGCCAATCGTGCGGTCCGCGCCACATCGGCGCTGCCCTCCCCCAGATACGGCTCGGCCACGGCGATCTGCTGCAGCAGATCGGCCAGCCGCTTGGCGTTGCGGACGAAATCGCCGCCGGTCAGCTCCGTGCCGTACAGCACACGATACAGCCCTTCGCCCTCGGCCCATTCGTAGACCACATCAGTCAGACCGAAGTCGAGCTGGCGGGGCTCCTCCAACGCCGCGTCCTCGCACAGGTCCGATACCTGCGCGGCGATCGCGCGCAGCCGTTCCGCGGCCTGGGCCACCGCGCCACGGTGACCGCCGGGGTAATGACGTGGCTCTCCCCCGTTGCCCCGACGCGCCTCATAGACCAGCGCCGACGCCACGGCCGCCATCTGCGAGGGGTTGAGACCGTCGAACACGCCCTCACGCAACGCCTGCGCCACGGTCAGGTCCAGTTCGCTGTACAGATGACGCAGCAGCTGGCCCGCCTGCGTCAGCCGGTAGTCCGTACGGCCGTTGCGCTCCGCACGTTCCAGATAACCCAACGTATCCAACACGCCGCAGATGCGGTCGAACTGGCGGGCCACCGAACCGGTCCGCGACTCGTAGCGGTGCCTGACGCGTTCCAGCTCGCGGGTCTCCCTAGCCCAACGATGCCCCCAGGTCAGGTGTCGCTGCAGATCCGGGCACTGCCGGCACGGATGCTGCTGCTCGGCTTGGCGCAAGCGCGCGATCCGGCGGTCCAGCTCGCGCATCGCCTGCCGGCGTTCCTGCTCGGACGCAAACGGTTCGTGCTTGATCCGACGACGGTCGTTGCGCTCCAGATCCGTCAGCCGCATACGCAGCGTCATGAACTCGCGGAAATCGCCGTGGGCGCAGTCGAACGCCTGCTCGTAGCCCTGCAGGGCCTGCTCCAGCGCCACCATCTGCGATTCCAGCTGTCCCGCGGATTCGTTCGCCTCCCACTGGGCGAAGGAGTGGTCGAGCGTGACGCGTGCGGTGTCCACATCGCTGGAATTGAGCAGATTCACCGCCATGTTGAAGGTCGGGCGGAAGCTGGAATGCAGCGGGTAGACGCGTTTGCTGGACAGCGCGGCGGCCGTGGCCGGTACGAAGCCGTGATGGTCCACCACCACGGCGTGGCCGATCGTATCGATGCCTCGGCGGCCGGCGCGGCCGGTCAGCTGGGTGAACTCCCCCGGCGTCAGCGCCACATGGCCCGTGCCGTCGAACTTCTCCAGCTTCTCCACCACCACGCAGCGGGCCGGCATATTGATGCCCAGCGCCAGCGTCTCGGTGGCGAACACCATCTTGACCAGTCCCTCTTCGAATAGCCGCTCCACGATCTGCCGGAACAGCGCCACCATGCCCGCATGATGGGCGGCGAATCCCTCCTCCAAAGCGAAGCGGAACCGGGAGAACCGCAGCGCCTTGAGGTCCTCCGCGCTCAGCTGGCCGTCGACCATCTCATCGACGATGCGGCGGATACGCCGCACCTCGTCCTCGGTGGTCAGCTCCAGTCCGGCGTTCAGGCACTGATCCACGGCCTGGTCGCAGCCGTTGCGGGAGAAGATGAACGTGATGCCCGGCAGCAGACCGAGATAGTCGAGTTCGTCGACCACGGCCCAACGGCGCGGCACATGCCGTTCCGGTTTGCGCTGCGACTGATGCGTGCGACCGGCTCGCCTGCGTTCCCGGCCGCGGTCGCGGTTGCCCGCGCGCCGGGCCGCCTGCCGGTCGAGTTGATCCAGCCTGCTGACCAGATGCGCGTTCAGCGCGGTGGTCGGGCGGCCATCGGCGTCATGACGGTACAGGTCGATGAGTTCCGGCTCGGTCCGATCATCGGCCTGCACGAGCACATGCTGCTCCAGCGGCACGGGCCGGTGCTCGGAGACGACCAGCGTGGTCTCGCCGCGCACCGAGGAGAGCCAGCCCGAGAAATCCTCCACGTTGGAGACCGTGGCCGACAGCGCCACGATGCGGACGCTCCGCGGCAGGTGGATGATGACCTCCTCCCACACCGGCCCACGGAACCGGTCGGCCAGATAATGGACCTCGTCCAGGATGACGTACCGCAGCGCGGTGAGCGTGGATGAACGCTCATAGAGCATGTTGCGCAGCACCTCGGTGGTCATCACCACAATGTCCGCCTCGGAGTTGATGGAGGTGTCCCCGGTCAGCAGCCCCACGCGATCGGCCCCGTACACGGCCACCAGATCATGGTATTTCTGGTTGCTGAGCGCCTTGATCGGTGTGGTGTAGAACGCCTTGACGTTGCGCTGCTGTGCCAGATAGATGGCGAAATCGGCGACGATGGTCTTACCCGCGCCGGTCGGCGCCGCCACCAGCACGTTGCGGTCCGCCTCCAGGGCCTCGTTGGCCTGCCGCTGGAACTCGTCGAGTTCGAACGGCAGCGTCCGCGCGAACTGCTCGGCGACCGACTTGCGACGCTCCTGGTTGCGGCGGAAGGTCTGATACCGCTGCGAGGGCGACGGCGAGGCATCGTTGTGCGGTGCGGATACGGTGCCGTCCACGGAACGGCGATGATGACGTCGTGGCATGGTCAGATGAATCCCCGGTTCATTCAGTCGTTGTTGAATCGACGCCAGCGCGCCCAAGCCTCCACATGGCGGCTGCGCTTGGCTTCCCTGCGGCGGATGACTTCGGCATGGGCCTGGCTGTACCGTTCGGAGGCCACCGAAAGCGGCTGGGTGAACAGCGGCGGCTCGGGCAGTTCCTCGGAGGACGCGGTGTCCTGGAGGGCGGCCATATGCTCACCGATGACGGCGCCGGTCCGGGAGACCTTCCCGAACGCCCGCCACAGGTGCAAGGCCGCGTATGCCAGGCCGGCGATGAGCATGACCAGCATGAACACCACCAGCACCAACCAGATCCACCAAGGCATGGCGACTCCTCCTACTGCTGCGGCTCGTCGTGCTGGCCGACGCTCAGCTCGCGCTGCGCGCGGGCGATGATCATCGTGCGCAGCGTCTCCGGCGCCACGGCCAGGATATGACGGGCATGGGAGATGCAGAAGGCCACGAACCACGAATCGGAGGACACCGTCAGATGCACCTTCTCCCCCGCCCCGCAGCTTTCCACCGTGGCGCCGGACAGGGTCTTGATGAACGGCAGATGCGGCTGGTCGGTGATGAACACCGCCGGCGTGCCGTTGTCGAAGTTCCACTTGCGCAGTTCGCTGACCGGCACATCGGGGATGTCGACCTTCTGCGTGGGCTTGACGAGCTCGGCATGCTCGATGCGCGCCAGACGGAGCGTCTGCCAGATGCGCGGCTCCCCGGTGGCCTTGTTGATCGTCATGTCCTTCTTGACGTACTTGAGCTTGTCCTTCGGCGCGGCGTCGGCCACGTCGGTCCACACGGCCGTATAGTACGCGCCCTCGTCCACGAAGATCTTGGCCGGGGCCACCAGCTTGCGGCGCGTACGGCCGGCGCCGTCGGTGTATTCCATATCCAGCAGCGAATCGGTGGAGATCGCCCGCTTGACCACCGAGAAGCTGTGGGGCTCCACCTCATAGCCGGTCAGGCTCAGCCACGGGATCTCGCCGGGCTCCACGTGCTGACGCAGCCGCTTGTTCAACGAGGCGGCCTTGGCACGCTGCTCCTCCGGCAGCAGCGGCGAATGCGCCAGATAGCTGACCGAGGCCGTCAGCATGCTCAGGTACTGCGGGGAGATGCCGGCCAGACGCTCCAGACCGAGCGAATTCGTGGCCGAGACGATGCCCTCGGCATCCAGCAGCGACCAGTCGATGTCGAAGAACTGGCTGCCGGCCATCTCGCCGTCGTCGGACACCGTGGTCAGCGTGTTGATGTCCTTATGGATGGTGGCGACGTGCTTGCGGCGTTCGTCGTTGTTCTTCGGCTTGCCGATGAACCGTTCCGCCAATTCCTCCAGCGAGAACTCCTCGCCCAGATGGGCCGAGAGGAACAGCATCAGCCGCAGGCGCCGATCCACCTCGCTGCCGGTCTGGAAGGAGGCGTTCTTCTTCTGATGGGCCGCCATCTCCTCCGGATCCTCCTCATCGTCCTCGGACTGACGGCTGATGGACGGGGAGACGACAGTGGCGGAGGCGGGACTGGCCGATTCGTCGGCCAGCTGGAACTGCGAGGCGGCGTTGAGCCTGCGATGGAACGCGTCCACGGCCTCCTGCGGGCTGACGATGGCGGCGCCCGGGTGCTGCAGGACGAACATGGCCAGGTCGTCGGAATCGGTATAGGCCACGTTGAGCAGCTCGCCGTCCACGTCGACCGTGGCGGCGAACCGGCGCGAATCGATGACCTTCACCAGCGCGTCGGGGATGGCCTGGGTGCCGAGACCCGGGGCGATCGAATCCAGACCAAGTCCGGGGATCGGCGTCTGGGGCACGCGCGGCGCGGTGCGAGAGGCATGCTGCTGCACCTGCTGCTGCGAGGGTGCGGAGGATATCGACATGGAACGGGCCAGATAGTTGGCCGCGGCCAGGATCGGCAGATCCTCCTGGGCGAACCGCAGGCGGATGCGCGGCTCGTCGCCCAGCTGCAGGCGGTACGAGGCGAAATCCTGCCCTTCCGACTTCGAGGAATACTCGGGCTGGCGCGATTCGATGGCGATGCCCATGGCGGCGAGTTTGGCGCGGTCGCGCTGGAACTGCTTGGCGAAGGCGGCCTTGGCCGCCTGGTCGGCCAGTTCACCGTAGGAATCGGCATACGCCTTGACGCGCTGCGCGATCTGGCGGGAGGTCAGCCACTGCGGGAAGGCCGACGACAACACTGCCAACACGTCAAGCTCATGCTTGCCCCACTTGTCGGAGAAACGACGTCTTCCGTTGCTACCCTCTGCCATTCGTCCTCACGTATCGTTAGAGTCCTGTATGTAAGTGTGCACCTCACAACACACCTTGTTCCATATTAGAGTGTTTTTCCTCCGTCCGCGCGACATTTCACAAAAAACTGTCGTTTTCTTGTCCGATGAGGTGTCAGAACGCCCAATCATCGGGCTCGATGCCCTGCGGTCCCACATACTCGCCGTTCGGCACGTAACTGGGGTGTCCCTGGTCCTCCAGCGTGGCGTCGGCGAACATGATGACGTTCTGCCCGAACGTCCAGTCGCCCCGCACCGTCACCGAATTCGCGGCGGCCAGCGACGGCACCGAATACGGGAACCGTTCGTTGAAATCGTTGATGTTCTTGTAGTAGCGCGGGTCGAGGTCCACATTCGGGAAGATGTAGTTGCCGTCCTCCATCTCGTAGGAGTCGGTCAGGTGGAACCGGTCCGAGCGCATGATGAACAGGTCGTTGGTGGTCTTGACCGGCAGGAACCGCATGCGGTCCACCTGCACGCAGATGGCGCCGTCGAACAGGCTGATGGCCGCGCCCATCGCGGTCTCCAGCTGCACGACCTTCTGCGTATTGGCATCGGTGGGATCGACGGTTTTGAAGTTGCGGATCACCGGCAGCGGCAGCACGCCGTCGTACTCGGCGAGCTTGGCCTTGAGCGCGTCGATGCGCACCCAGATGCTGTTGGTGTTGAAATACGGGTGCTTGGCGATGTCCTGCGCGGCCGCCTTGTCGTCCGGATGCACCTGGCTCATCTCGCGCAGCAGCAGACGGCCGGTGGCCTTGTCCCGCACGATGTGCCCGCCCTTGCGGTCGGCGTAGGTGCGGGTGGCCACCTCCACCATGAACGGCGCGCCCGTGTTCTCGAAGTGCTGGGCCAGCGTGCGTGAGGGGCGCGCGCCCAGGTTGTCGGAGTTGGAGATGAACAGGTACTTGAACCCCTGCTCCTCCAGGATGTCCAGCAGACCGGACTCCCAGATCGTGGAATACAGGTCGCCGTGGCCCGGCGGGCACCATTCCAAATCGGGGTTCTCCGGGAACTCCACCGGCTCGCCGGTTTCGGCCACGATCTTCGGCTCGACGTGCTGGATGATCTCCATCGGCACATCGTCCTGCGTGAAGCGGCGGTTGGCCTTGAGCACCTTCATCGTGTCCTCGGAGGTGCGGAACGAGTTCATCAGCGTCAGCGGCAGACGGACGTTGAGCCTGGTGCGGGCCGTGACCACCTGGCCGATGATGATGTCGATGAACCGCATCTGCTTGGCCTTGTGGCGGCGCACCGGCAGCAGCGACTTGGCGCATTCCAGGCCCATCGAGGTGCCTAGGCCGCCGTTGAGCTTGAGGAACGCGGTCTTGGCGAAGGCGCCGACCGCCTTGTCATGGTCGATGGTCTTGTAGACGTCATGGAAGCTGGGCACGCCGGTCAGCGGCTCCACGTCCTCCTCGCGGATCCAGCTGCTGGCCTCCTCGTTTCGCCAGACGTCATACAGCCGCTTGAACTGGGCGACCGCCGTGTCGCTCATGCCGTGGGCCTTCATCTTCTCGGCCGAATGCTCGAATACGTCGCTCACGTCCCTACCCTTTCCTTCAGACTTCGACGCCGTCGCGCGCGAACCAATATCTCACGCGGACCGTGTGTCACGTGGGCCAATATCTCAACAGTCTAGCGTCACTACGGGGGTATGGACGTGTTCCTACGCCCATACCCGGTGAACAATCGGTGAAGAGCCTGCGGATGTGGGCGGTGAGGGGATGTTTTCGACGGCGGCATGTCCCGCGTTCCTGTGCGGGTGGGTGGGGCGGCGATGGGGCGCCGTCGGGGTGCCGACATGATTCCCATGCGCGTCTCCGCAGGCAGGTTGGCGGTGGGTCGCCATCGCGGCGCTATGCGATTGGTTGCCGATCCGCAACCAAAGGCAGAGTGCAACGTACACGCATCCATGCAGTGTCGGATGTGCGTCGACGGTGCGTAAAGCAGAGTATTCCCGGTATTTCCATTCGATAAGGGCTGCGGTCAGCCGTTCATCCGTGTGTTCACGTGCAAAGTCAATTGCGGACGAGCCGTCGAGCCGGCCGAGTCTTTCGCTGACTCGTTACCGCCTGTGACCGCGATGAGGTTGCCGAATGAGAGACCGTGCAGTTCCTTGGTGGAAAGCCCGGTCTCTTCCGCAATGGTGCTTGTCGAGATTCCCTTGGCATGGTTTGATCGGGCGATGAAAGTAAACACCTGCGAGGTTTCCATAGGGATACCCTTAGGTTCGCCCGTTCGATATCCCCGTGCACTCAACTCCGAACAGACCGATCGATACTCCCAATCCGTCAGGCGGCCCAATGTGTGAGCCCGGTATGCCATGGCAAAGGCCGATACGCGGAAATATCGTTTCGCCTCAAGAATCTGTTGCAACGAAGCGTGGTGGGGCAGCAATGCTTCCACGCGACGTTCGGGCATCAGCAGATTGGCTGCGAAATCGTGTGCCTCCTTCTCCGCATCGCGAACTGCGCGATCGACTTCCGTGAACATGGCCTCATGCATGAGCAGGTGTCCGATTTCGTGGGCTATGTCAAAGCGAATGCGTTCCGGTGTCTTGTGCGTATCAACCGCAATGTAGGGAACGCCATCGAAGACGAAACTGAACGCGTCCACTTCCCTGCCCACGTCCGGCATACTGAATGCGCGAATACCGTGCGCCTCCGCCAAATTCAGCATGCTGGGCAGCGGATTCTCCCCATAGCCCCATTCATCGCGAAGCACGGCCGCGCACTGTTTCGGCGAGATGGACTCTTCCGCACAGTCCGGCAGATCATTGTCCGGCAGCATGAAGTGATCGGTGATCCAGTGGAAGAACAGCAGCGCATTGCGGCCATGGCCGATGGCGGACTTGCGCCGTCGTGCCGAGGATTTGCGCAGCGAACGAAACCATACCCGATCAGCCGCCAAATCCTCAATGGAGGGATCTCCGGGCAGTCCGGTGAAAAACGACGGATTCACTCCCAGAACGTCGGCAAGAGAGCGGGCTTTGCCCAAAGGGGCGCCCTCCTCCTCGTAATTCGAGATAGTACGAGGAGTTACGCTAAGTAGCTTGGCCAGTTCGACCTTGCTGAATCCTGCCGTTTCACGGGCGCAGCGAATCCTATCCGGATCAAGTAATGGACGACTGTCGTCAGCGTGCGGAAATGGCGACTCCAACCTCACCGTCTTCGCCACGTTCATCGGTACGCTCCTCCGTAATGGAACCACTCATGGTAACGTCATCAAGAATAATACGTTTGTCCCAGCCGGTGACCTTGCCGTCTTCGGATACTCCGGCTGGCAATGATACCTCCAGTTTGACGGTGTCATCCTCTCGCCGGTAGAGCACAAGCCACATAGTTTGAGGCCTTGACTTGGCCGTTCCCGCAAATATCTCGAATGTCATCTCCCGATTCGGAACGGGGTTAGATTGTTGGAGTTCCACAAGGGTGACATTACCTAACGGTTTCTTGAGCCCGAGAACTTTATTCAGGTCTCCGGTGGCGCTGTTTCCCTGTACAAAGGCCAAGGCCAATCCGTCGGCTCGATAGGCTCGTGGCGATGATTGGTTATCGTCGTCACGTTTGGCTGTCCATTCATCCAGCCGATCCAGTTCGGCCCGCACCTCTTCCACGAACGTGTGATAGAAACGAGACCCGGCGCCGCTTAATTGCGAATGCATGTCGTCCGTCTGCGTCGCCGATCTGAGTGCTCTATATGCCGATTCCCTGAGTACTTCCGGAGAAAAACCGAAAATACGGAAGAATTCCTGAGTGGCGGACTCTTTGCTGTAATTTCGTGTATATCCTGCGAAATCGGGTTGAGAGAACATCGTCGTAACCTCACTTTTATGTTAAAAACCAGAAATCTATTGCCAGTATAGCAAGTTGCCTGACGTCGATGGAGCAGAGCGGTGTTCATGAGTGCGACATGCGCGGATTCTCTGGACTCTGACATTTTTGTGACCGTGACACTTTTCAGGATTGGCGGAATACCGCCGCTTTCAGATTGGATTACGGTCACGATGCATCAGAGTCCGCAGAGGTCGGGCGTGTTGAGAGGCTTCAGTCGTAATGCCATGTTTGGGGCCTATCGGCCGACGTTTGCCTGCTGGCGCAGTGGACGTTGTGAACAGTCTTGCTCGGTTATCGGATGGAGGGGTTATAGGTCGCGCGCTGTAGGCAATGTTGTCCCATGTTGTCCACGCGCCGTCGCATGGATAATGACAAAGGGCGGAAACCGTTGGGTTTCCGCCCTAATTGTCGGGCCGGCGGGACTTGAACCCGCGACCCCTTGACCCCCAGTCAAGTGCGCTACCAAGCTGCGCTACGGCCCGGACTGTGCTTTCGCACAAGAGGACAGTTTACCACGAAACTCGCGTAAACCAAATCGTGGCGCGTCGCGCAGTCTTGGGGCTACTTGCGGCGCTTCTTCTCGCGGATGTTCACCGAAATCTGGATCGGGGTGCCCTCGAAGCCGAACTCCTCGCGCAGCGAGCGTTCCAGATACCGGCGGTAGCCGTGCTCCAGGAACCCGGTGGCGAAGATCACGAACCGCGGCGGGCGGTTCGAGGCCTGCGTGGCGAACAGGATGCGCGGCTGCTTGCCGCCCCGCAGCGGATGCGGGTGCGCGGCCTGCACGCGGCCCAGGAACGCGTTGAGCTTGCCGGTGGGCACGCGCTGATCCCAGGACTCCAACGCCTTGCGCATGGCCGAGGCCAGACGGTTCGTATGCCAACCGGTCTTGGCCGACAGGTTCACGCGCTGCGCCCAGGTCACGCGGTCGAATTCGGTGATCCACAGGCGTTCCAGACGCTGCTTGTCGAACTCGTCCATCGCGTCCCACTTGTTGAACACCAGCACGATCGCGCGTCCGGCGTCCACGGCCTGGCTCATCACCTTCAGATCCTGGTCGGAGATCGGCTGGGAGGCGTCGAACAGCACCAGCGCCAGCTCGGCACGCTCGATGGCGGCCTGCGTGCGCAGCGACGAGTAGTAGTCGGCGCCCGACACCTTGTGCAGGCGGCGCTTGATGCCGGCCGTGTCGATGAACAGCCAATCCTCGCCGTCCACGTTCACGATCTCGTCGACCGGGTCGCGCGTGGTGCCGGCCATATCGTGCACCACCGCGCGCTGCTCGTGCGCCAGCTGGTTGAGCAGCGACGACTTGCCCACGTTCGGACGGCCCACCAGCGCCACGCGGCGCAGATGCGAGGGCGTCAGGAAGCCGGAGGTCTTCTCCGCCTTCTTCAGGTTGTCGAGCGCGGCGTCGAGCAGATCGCCCACTCCCCTGCCGTGCATGGCGGAGATCGGGTAGGGCTCGCCCAGGCCGAGCTTCCAGAACTCGGCGGCCATGTATTCGCTCTCGCGGTCGTCGACCTTGTTCACGGCCAACGTCACCGGCTTGCCGGAGGCGCGCAGCATCCTGACGATGCGTTCGTCGGTGGCGGTCATGCCCACCTGCCCGTCGACCACCAGCACCACGGCGTCGGCCAGCTGCACGGCGATCTGCGCCTGCGAGGCGATCGCGGAGTCGATGCCCTCCACATCGGCCTCCCAGCCGCCGGTATCGACCAGCTTGAAATCGGTGCCCGCCCATTCGGCGTCGTAGCTGACGCGGTCGCGGGTCACGCCCGGCGTGTCCTCCACCACGGCGGCGCGGCGGCCGAGCACGCGGTTGACCAGCGTGGACTTGCCCACGTTCGGGCGGCCCACAATCGCCAGCACGCCCACGGCCTTCGGCGTGTACGTATCCGAACGGTCATCGAACGCGGAACCGTCGATCAGCGCCTCGTCGCCCTCATCCAACTCGTAGCCGGTCAGATTCGCGGCGTAGCGCTCGTACTCCTGCTCCTCGATCGCATCCTCGACCATCCGCACGAGCACGGCCATCGTCTCGTCGAAATCCATATCGGAGTTGTCGACGGTCATCACGCCGTCGGCGGCCTCCAGGAAGCTGGTCACCTTCGAGTCGGCGCGGTCGCGGGCGGCGACGTCCTCCCCGCCCACGCCCTTGGACGCCTGGCCGGTGCGTCGGGCCTGACGCACCTCCTCACGCGCGGTGAGCAGCACGCGCACCTCGGCGTCGGGAGCCACCACGGTGGTGATGTCACGGCCCTCGGCCACAACGCCCGCACCGCCGGAGAACGAATCCTCGGCGGCCTCGCGCGCGATGTAGGCGCGCTGGGCGGCGATCAGCACATGGCGCACCGGGATGATGTTCGACACCTTGGAGACATGCGAGGAGACCTCGGAGGCGCGAATCGCATCGCTGATGTCCTCGCCGTCGGCCAGCACCTTGGGATCGGCCGGATCGACGCTGATGTCGAAATGCCCTTCGGTGAAGAACTCGCCCACCGTCTCGGTGACCAGCTGCTCGTCGATCCGCTCGGCGTCCAGGTCGATGCCCTGCCGCATGCACCACCAGGCGCAGGCGCGGTACATCGCGCCCGTATCCAGGTAGGCGAACCCGAAATACCGGGCCAGCGCCTTGGATGTGGACGACTTGCCGACCCCGGCGGGACCGTCAATGGCTACACGAATCACAGCCCGACCTCCTTGGACAGCGAACGGACCTCGGTCTGCGAAAGCACGCGGTACGAACCGGGCTTGATGTCGCCCAGCTTGATCGGGCCGATCTGCGTGCGCACCAGACGCTTGACGGGGAAGCCGACGGCGCCGAAGATGCGGCGGACCACGCGGTTCTTGCCCGAATGCAGCACCACCTTGACCAGCGTGGTGTCACGGCTGGAATCCAGGATGGCGCAATGGTCGAGCTTGATCCAGCCGTCGTCCAGCTGCACGCCCTGGGACACCAGACGGCGGCACACGGTGCCGCTGATCCGCCCCTCAAGCGTGGCGATATAGGTCTTGGCCACCTCATACCTGGGGTGCATGACGTGCTGGCTCAGCTCGCCGTCGTTCGTCATGAGGATCAGGCCTTCGGAATCATAGTCGAGACGCCCCATATGGAAGATGCGCTCGTACTTGTCCCCTACGATGTCTCGCAGCGTGAACCGACCCTTGGGATCGTCCATGGTGCTGAGCACCTTGCGGGGCTTGTTCAACGCGAGGGTGACATGGTTCGGGTTGATCCGGACCCGGGATCCGTCGACCCGGACCTGCTGCCTCTTGGGATCGACGCGGGTGCCGAGCTCGGTGACCAGTTCACCGTCGACCTCCACGCGTCCATCCAGGATGATCTCCTCGCATTTGCGTCGTGAACCGAATCCCGCCTGGGCCAACAGCTTCTGCAGACGGATTCCATCGGTGTTGTCATGCGCCTTGGTGGCGCGGGAATATGCGTGTGGCATCGTTCTCCCAACGTGGCCGGAAATATGGACGCAACAAGCGTACCCGCACACCCCGACGGAACGGGTGGGTCGGTACGGTGGGCGCACTCCATCGTTTCCGCGGTACTGCTGGTACTATGGCAGACGTTCGGCGGGCCGTACGCGCCCGCACCATACGATAACGAAGGAATATCTATGACTGCTGTGGAAACGACACGGCCTGATCAATCCCGGAACGCCATGACACTCGTCCTGCGGGTGGGCGGCGAACTGGTGGGCAGCTTCCTGGTCTGCCTGGGTATCTATCTGTTCAGCACCATCGGACTGACCCTGTACGGGCCGTACCTGTCCTTTGTGGCGCTCGCGACCGGCCTCATCTACGCCGGTGTGACCATGATGCTGGCCAAGGTCTGCCAGGCGCAGTTCAACCCGGCCATCACCGTGGCCTCGATGCTGGTCTCCAAGACCCGCGTGCTCGACGGCATCCTGTTCATCCTGGCGCAGGTGCTGGGCGCGCTGGCCGCCGGCGCCCTGGTGATGCGGGTCATCCTGCCGACCTCGGACGCCGTGACGGTCGCGCAGTGGATGTCCTATGTGAACAACGGTTTTGACGATGGCTCGTTCTCCTACGGGCAGCTGTCCCAGGCGGGTGTGTCCTTCGGCATCGCCGCGGCGATTGTTGTGGAGGTCGTCGCCGGCATGATCATTGCGGGCACCGCCATGCGTATGACCGATGCGCAGGGCGTTCCCCAGCAGGGATACGGTCTGGCCATGGGCGTGGCGTATGGGGCCTGCGCCGCCTTCGCCGCCCCGGTGACCGGCGCCGCGCTGAATCCGGCGCGCTCCACCGGCATCGCCGTGTTCTCCTCGTTCGAAGAGCTCACGCAGAACCCGCTGGACCAGCTGTGGGTGTTCTGGATCTGCCCGGTTCTGGCCGCCGCGTTGGTGGCGCTGCCGATGATCGTGGTGCAGATGGTGCGTGGTTCGCAGACCAGCCGCATCGAGATCGTGGATGCGGCTGCGCAGGACGACGCCGAGACTGAACCCGAGGTTGAGTCCGAGACCGAGCCCGAGGTTGCGGCCGATTCCGCCGCGGATGACATGCCGGAATCAGCCGATGAGCATGCCGATGCTGAAGTAGGTGGCCAGCAGACCGACGCCCAGGGCGATGCCGATGAAGGAGTCGAATCCCACTGACCTCACCTTCCATGGGCTGCGGTCCCGCAGCACCAACCGGATGATGCCGGTCACGATGGCCGTCACGGCGATGATCACCGTGGCGGCCATCGTGTATCCGAGGAATGCGGTGACGGCGGAGACCACGACCAGGATGGCGACGGCCCATTCGAACGCCGGTTTGCCCTCATGCTCTTCGGAAACCCTGGGGTGTTCTGCCATCGGTGCTCCTCGTCGGCTGTCCATCAATACGTACCAATACCTCAGACCAATATACACGCGCTGCATGGCAGGCGGGTACGCGAAGGGCCTTGGACGGGTATCGACCCGGTCCAAGGCCCTTCGCATAGGGACTGATGCGTGCGTACCGATCAGTGGAAGAAGTGGCGGGTGCCGGTGACGTACATCGTCACGCCGGCCTTGCGCGCCGCCTCGAACACCTCTTCGTCGCGAATCGATCCGCCGGGCTGCACGATGGCCTTCACACCGGCGTTGATGAGAATCTCGGCGCCGTCGGCGAACGGGAAGAACGCGTCGGAGGCCGCCACCGAACCGGTGGCGCGGTCGGCGCCGTCAGCCAGCGTGTTGGCGCGTTCCACGGCCAGGTTGCAGGAGTCGACGCGGTTGACCTGGCCCATGCCGATGCCCACGGTGGCGCTGTCGTGCGCCAGCAGGATGGCGTTGGACTTCACGCAGCGCACGGCGCGCCAGGCGAACTCCAGATCCTTCAGCGTCTCGGCGTCCGCGGGTTCGCCGGAAACCAGCTTCCATGCGTTCGGGTCGTCGCCGGTGGCGTCGATCAGATCGGTGGACTGCACGAGCAGCCCGCCGTCGATGGCACGGAACTGGGTCTTGGCCTTCGGCGGTTCGGTGACCTTGAGGATGCGCAGGTTCTTCTTCTTGGTCTGCAGCAGCTCCAGCGCCTCCGGCTCGTAATCGGGGGCGACGATGACCTCGGTGAAGATCGGGCGGACGCCTTCCGCCATCTCCAGCGTCACCGTGGAGTTCGCGGCGATCACACCGCCGTAGGCGCTCATCGGATCGCAGGCATGCGCCTTGCGATGCGCCTCGGCCACGGTGCCGCCGACGGCCAGGCCGCACGGGTTGTTGTGCTTGACCACGGCCACGGCGATCTGCGGGGCGAAATCCCACACCGCACGCCATGCCGCGTCGGCGTCCACGTAGTTGTTGTAGCTCATCGGCTTGCCGCCGAGCTGTTCGGCGTGGGCGAAGCCGTGCTGGTTCAGCGGATCGAGATACAGCGCCGCCTGCTGGTGCGGGTTCTCGCCGTAGCGCAGCACATGGGCGCGGTCCCAGGTGCGGGTGAACGTGGCCGGGAACTTGGCCTCGTCCACGGGCGTTACGTCATCGGCCTGCGCGGTGTCGACGCTGGCCGGCTTCGGCCAATGCTTGGCGGTCCACTCGTTGATGGTCGCATCGTATGCCGCGGTGTGCGCGAACGCCTTGGCTGCAAGCCAGCGGCGCTCCTCCAACGAGAAGCCGGTGCCGTCGGCCACACGGGCGGCGACCAGGGCGTAATCCGCCGGATCGGTCACGATCGCCACGGTGGCGCTGTTCTTGGCCGCGCCACGCACCATGGAGGGGCCGCCGATGTCGATCTTCTCGATCGTCGCCGCCTCGTCGGCGCCGGAACGCACGGTGTCGGCGAACGGATACAAGTTCACCACCACCAGGTCGAACGGCTTGATGCCGAGCTGCTCCAGCTGGGCGGCATGATCCGGATTGGTCATATCCGCCAGGATGCCGGCATGGATATGCGGATCCAGGGTCTTGACGCGACCGTCAAGGCTTTCGGGGAAGCCGGTGACTTCGGACACCTCGGTGACCGGCACGCCAAGCTCGGCAAGACGGTGCGCCGTGGAACCCGTGGACACCACCTCGGTGCCCGCTTCAATGAAGGCCTTGGCCAGAACCTCGATGCCTTCCTTGTGGAAGACCGATACCAGCGCACGCCTAATCGGCCGATTCGTTGTTGTCACCCTGTTCCTCCTTCGCTTGATGCGTTGAATTCACCACACGGGGTGTAATGGCGGATTCATGATTGGTCACGCCGTCATGCGGCTGTGAAATCCTTTCCCGGCGTTGACCGGTGTGGCGCTCCCGAGCCCAGCGTATCCCGAAAACCGCGTAGACGCCAACCAACACCAGCAGCCAGGCGGTGAACAGACCCACCAGCGTGGCTTGGCCGATGATGCGCGTGGATTGCATCACATCCACACCGACATGGCTGAGCCGCTGATGCCCCAACGCGCCGTTGGAGCAGGCGAACAGCGCGGCGAACGCCACCGATACCATGGCTGCGGTGAGACATAGCGCCACCGCGGAGCAGATGAAGTCCTTCGCGATCGAACGATGGTCGTATTCCTGGAAGGTGCGGGGTATGCCGATGCCGAAGCACCGGGGCAGCAGCATAACCGTCAGTCCGGCGATCAACCCGATGACCAGCGGCAGCAGCATCAGCACGATCCTCAGCGGATCGTTATCGACGGCATCGGGGAACACGCCGAACATGGGAACGGCCGGAAGCCCGTCGGATCGGCTGACCCACAGGGTGAACGTGGCCACATCGCCGACGGAGAACCCGCCGCCGAACACCCAGGACAGTCCCCACAGGCACAGGTTCGGCAGCCAGACGACGCAGGCTATGGTGGTCAGGATTCGCGACCCGATCTGCATATCGGCCAGTGAGAACAACTCCGCCACGGTGCCGTGGTTGCGGATGGCCCACACCAGAACCGTTCCGGCGCCCAGGATGAGATAGATCGCGATGATGATGGCTCCGGTCGCGGCGGATACACGGCCGATGCGCCGAACCACGGCGCCGGTCAGGGCACGATACCGCTCGGACAGGGATTCGCGTGTGGCGGGGGAACCGAATACCGCGGTGCCGAAGCCGATGATGAACACCGCCGCGGATTTCGCGAGCATCAGCCACCACGGGTCGATCAGAGTCACCTCCACATTGCCTGCCATACCCGCCGTGATGGCCATCCATGTGCACAGACCGCCCAGGAAAACCGGCCAGCCGGTCCCCCATCGCAGGCACCAGGCACGGATCATGCCGATGATCAGCAACGTCAGCAGGAGCGGCGTGATCGTCAGGCGGAACGCGCCCCAGTCGAAGCCGATGCCCTGGGCGAGCAGCAGCGTGGTCTGCGCGAACGGCAAGGCGTGTACGGTCAGGTTCTCGCCGCCCTCCTCCATGGCGATCACCAGCAACATCAGCGCCAGATAGAACCCGACGCCGGTCAGGGCAATGACCGCCGTGACCGCCGAAACGGCGGCGCCTTTGCATAATCCCTTGACGACGCCGTTCATACGATGTGGCGTTCCTCCAGGATCTCACGCATGAATGCGGCGGCCTGACCGGGGGTACGGCCCACCCGGATGCCGACCGCCTCAAGGGCCTCCTTCTTGTCCTGCGCCGTGCCCTTGCCTCCGGAGACAATGGCGCCGGCATGCCCCATCTGCTTGCCTTCGGGTGCGGTGAACCCCGCGATGTAGGCGACGATCGGCTTGGTCATATGCGTTGCGGCCCAGGCGGCGGCCTCCTGCTCGGCGGTCCCGCCGATCTCGCCGATCATGACCACGGCCCGGGTGTCCTCGTCGGCCTCGAACACCTCGAGCGCCTCCTGCAACGTGGTACCGACGATCGGGTCTCCGCCAGCGCCGAGGCAGGCCGTGAAGCCGATATCGGACAGCTCCCCCATCAGCTGATAGGTCAGCGTGCCGGACTTGGACACCAGGCCCAGTGGGCCGCGGGGCACGATGCCGTCGGGGATGATGCCCAGGTTCACGCCATGACCATCCGGCGTGGACGGCAGGGTGATCAGACCGGGGCAATTCGGCCCGACGATGCGCACCCCGTGCTGCAGGGCGAGTTCGACGCAGTACGCCGAATCCGCGACGGGAATGCCTTCGGTGATGACGACGATCAGTTCGATGCCCGCCTCGATGGCCTCCACGATGGCGTCCTTGGCGAAACGGGGCGGCACGAATACCACGCTGGCCTTGGCGCCGGTGGCGGTGCGGGCGTCCGCACAGGTGGCGTACACCGGAATCTGCGCATCCGAACCGTGCTGCGCGCCGGGGAAGGTGACCGCGGTGCCGGCCTTGCGCGGGTTGACGCCGCCCACGATGTTGGTGCCGGCCTTGAGCATGCGGGCGGTATGCGTCATGCCCTGGTGTCCGGTCATGCCTTGGACGATGACCGGGGCGTTGTCTTCGATGAACGTGCTCATGCCTGTCCCTCCTTGACGTCGGCGGCGATACGGGCGGCGAGCTGGGCCGCCTCCTCCATGGTGGTGCATACGTGGATGTTGGGGTTGCGGGACTCCGCAAGGATCCGCAGGCCTTCGGCCGCGGCGTTGCCGTCGAACCTGACCACGATGGGCTTGGAGCCCTCCAATACGTCGATGGCCTCCAGGATGCCCTCGGCCACCTGCTCGCAGGAGGTGATGCCGCCGTATACGTTGATGAACACCGATTCCACCTGAGGATCGGACAGCACGATCTGCAGGCTTTCCTTCATGACCTCGGCCGAGGCGCCGCCGCCGATATCGAGGAAATTGGCCGGCTTGATGCCGGTGCCCTGATCCTCGCCGGCTCCGGAGACCGCATCGAGCGAGCTCATCACCAGTCCCGCGCCATTGCCGATGACGCCGACCTCGCCGTGCAGGTGCACGTAATGCAGCCCGTGCTCGTTGGCCTGACGCTCGAACGGATCCTCATGGACGGGGTCCTCGAAGCGCCGCCATCCGTCATGGCGGAATGCGGCATTGCCGTCCAACGAGATCTTGGCGTCCAGCGCGCACAGCGACTTGGATGCCTCGTCGTCGGGATCGCCGATCTTGGCCAACGGGTTGATCTCCACCAACGTGGCGTCGTTCTGCTTGAAGCAGCGCCACATCCTGAGCAGGATCTGCGCGGCCTGCTCCTCGTCGGCGTGATAGAAGCCGATGGCGTTCGCCATCCGCCGCGCCGCCTCGATGTCGAAATCCTCCAACGAGGTGATATGCAGGCGCTTGACGGCTTCGGGATGCTCCTTGGCGATCTCCTCCACTTCCGTGCCGCCGTTGGCGGTGGCCAGCACGTCGAAATCGCGGGAGGAACGGTCCACGGAGATCGATACGTAATACTCGTGCAGGATGTTCTTGGCTTCCGCCACCAGCACGCCGTGGACCTTATGTCCATGGATGGTCATCGGCAGGATCTGCTCGGCCGCCAGCACGGCTTCGTCGCGGGTGCGGGCCAGCTTAACGCCGCCGGCCTGGCCGCGGTGCCCGATCTTGACCTGGGCCTTCACCACGCACGGGTAGCCCAGCGCATCGGCCGCCTCGGCGACCTCATGCGAGTTCTGCGCGAAGATGGCGCGCGGCGTCGGTATATCCTGCTCGTCAAGCAGTTCCTTGGCTTGGTATTCGTAAAGATCCATCAGATGTTCCCCTCTTCGATGGTGATTGATGCGCGGGCTCTCAGGCCGGCATGGTGACCAACGTGCTCAACGGATAGCCCGCCAGCACGCTTGTTCCGGGCAGTCCTTCGAGTTCCATGACGAAGCTGAACCCCGCAACGGTTCCGCCGCACTTCTCGATGAGGTCGGCGGCGGCCTTGGCCGTGCCGCCGGTGGCGATCAGGTCGTCCACCACCAGTACACGGTCGCCGGGCTTGACGGCCGAGGTCTCGATCTCGATGCTGGCCGTGCCGTATTCGAGCGCGTAGTCCTCATGCACGGTTTCCGGCGGCAGCTTGCCGGCTTTGCGCACCGCGATGAACCCCTTGCCCAGACGCACAGCCAGCGCGGGGCCGAACAGGAATCCACGGGCCTCCAGGCCCGCCACGGCGTCGAACTGATCGGCGGGAACCGGCAGCGCGGCCTCCAGCGCGTCCATCAGGATGCCCAGCCCCCTGGCGTCGGCAAGCACGGGCATGAAGTCGCGGAAGATGATGCCTTCCTTGGGGAAGCCGGGGATGGAACGAATCAGGGACATCACATGGTCCGCGTTCTCCTCTCCCACCAGTGCCAGTCGGTTGATGCGAATATCCGATTGCGCGGCCATGCGATGTCCCTGCCTTTCTTGATTTGTCCGAATTGCCGTGTGCGGTGCTACTTCGACTCGGTGTCGGCGGTTTCGATGACGTCGACGTCATCGACCTCCGAAGCGGGTTCCGAGGACGTCTCGATGGCGTCGTCCATCGGCACCTGATCCTGCTCGGCATCCTGCGGCAGCGGGTTGCCGTTCTCGTCCACCTCGTCGTCATGCACGAAGGCCGGGCGGGTGTACTCGCGGCTGATGGCGTTGAATCCGAAACGCAGCAGCGAACCCTCGGAGTCGATGACGATCTCCTCGTACTCGACGTCGACCGACACCACCTTGCCGATGATGCCGCCGATGGTGATGATCTCGGTGCCCGGCTGCAGGCTCTCGCGGAAGTCCTTGCGCTCCTGCTGCTGCTGCTTGGCCTTGCGGGACTGCCACCACATCATGGCGATCAGGGCGACAAGTATGACGATCATAAACACGATATCCACGAAAAGACTCCTTACAGGTATCGGCGTGCTACGCCGGTGCATTGTCCAAAACTCAGATTTTAGAATAGCTTGCTGACATCATCCTGAGGCTTCAGCCCCAGATGCTCCCATGCCTTGGCGGTGGCCACGCGCCCCTTCGGCGTGCGGATCAGGAAGCCCTCGCGCACCAGATACGGCTCGCAGACCGTCTCCACGGTTTCGGACTCCTCGCCCACCATGGCCGAGAGGTTGTTCAGGCCCACGGGGCCGCCGTTGAAATGACGGACGATGGCGTTCAGGACGGCGATGTCGAGCCGGTCCAGCCCCTCGGTGTCGATCTGGTACAGCGCCAGCGCCTCGCACACGTCATCCGGCTGCACGGCGGACAGATCGTGCACGACGGCCCAATCCCGCACACGGCGCAGCAGCCGGTTGGCGATACGCGGCGTGCCGCGCGAGCGCATGGCCAGCTGCGCGGCGGAGCCCTCGGCCAGGTTGATGCCCAGCACGGCGGCGGAGCGTTCGATGAGCTTCTCCAGCTCCTCCTTGGGGTAGAAGTCGAGGTGCGCGGTGAAGCCGAACCGGGCGCGCAACGGAGAGGGCAGCATGCCCTCGCGCGTGGTGGCGCCGATGACGGTGAAGCGCGGCAGCGTCAGCGGAATGGACGTGGCGCCTGGCCCCTTGCCGACCATGACGTCCACGCGGAAATCCTCCATGGCGATGTACAGCAGCTCCTCGGCGGCCCGCGGCAGACGGTGGATCTCGTCGATGAACAGCACCTCCCCGGCATCCAGGGAGCTGAGGATCGAGGCCAGGTCGCCCGCATGCTGGATGGCGGGTCCGGAGGTCACCCGGATCGGCACCGCAAGCTCGTTGGCCACGATCATGGCCAACGTGGTCTTGCCCAGACCCGGAGGACCGGCCAGCAGGATGTGGTCCGGCGGGACCTCGCGTTTGCGGGCGGCGTCCAGGAACAGCTGCAGCTGGGCCTTCAGCCGCGGCTGCCCGATGAAGCCGTCAAGGACGTGGGGGCGCAGCTCCTCGTCGCTGACGGGCTCGTTGCCGATCGGCGTGGCGGAGACCATGCGTAGGGACTCCTCGTTCACACCGCTGTTGTCGGTCTGCGCGAATGCGTGTTCTGCCATGTGACCGGTCACCTCACCTTCCGCGGTCCAGGGCGCTCAACGCGAGTTTGAGCACGCGGGGTATGTCCTGATTCGTCAGCGGCGTTTCGATATGCTCCTCCACGCAGACCTCATGCACGGCGTGCTCGGCGTCCTGCTGCCTCCACCCCAGCGACATCAGGCCTTCGACCACCTGCATCGAACCGGTGTCGACCTGCGCCGCCGCGGGTGCGGACGACCCTTCGATCTGGCTCAGGTCGATCGACCCCTTGAGCTCCAGGATGATCTTCTGCGCGCCCTTCTTGCCCAGGCCCGGGGCCTTGGCCAACGCGGCGGCGTCACCGTCCGCCACGGCGCGGGCCAGACGGTCGGGCGGCAGTGTGGACAGCAGCGACAGCGCCACCTTGGGGCCGATGCCGCTGACCTTCTGCAGCTGCAGGAACATGCGCTTGGACGCCTGCGTCAGAAACCCGTACAGCGTCACGGCATCCTGGGACACGTTGAGCGAGGTGAACACGCGGGTCTCCTGCCCGGCGTGCAGGGCCGACAGGTCGGCGGCGGGCATGCGCACCTCATAGCCCACTCCCCCCACGCTGATCAGCGCGGCATCGGCGTCCACCGATTCCACATGGCCGTTGAGCAAGCCGATCATCATTCACCTCCGGCGGGTCGATAGTCGAACATCTGTTCGACAGTGTACAGGTCGCGTCGGACGCCGTGGCGACCTGCGGACACTGACGCATCGTGACGTTGATGCGTCGTGATGCTGGCGCATTGTCTACATGTCGCGTCGGGCGCCGTGGCGACGGGTCGCCTGCTGGTTGGCTTCGGCCCACCGACGTTGCGCCGGCGTCAGATGCTGTTCGCGTTCGCCGCCCTGCAGGGCGCCCTGCGGCCTCAGTGCATGGCAGATCGCCACGCTGAGCGCGTCGGCGGCATCCGCGGGCTGCGGCAGCGTGTTCAGCCCCAGGACGCGGGCCACCATGCGCTCCACCTGGATCTTCTCGGCCTTGCCGTTGCCGGTGATCGCCAGCTTGGCCTCGGTCGGCGTATGCAACGCCACGGGGATGCCCCGCTGCGCCGCGGCCAGCATGGCCAGCCCCGCGGCCTGCGCGGTGCCGAGCACGGTGTTGCGGTTCTCCTGCGCGAACACGCGTTCGATCGACACCATGTCCGGCGCGAAGCGCTCGATCTTCTCCACCAGGCCGTTGTAGATGGCCAGCAGACGCAGATCCTGCGAAAGCTTCGGGTCGGAACGGACCACATCCACGTGGATAAAGGAAAGCCGGCGGGTCACGCCGGCTTCGATCACGCCGACCCCGCAGCGGGTGAGCCCGGGGTCGACGCCCATGATGATCACGTGCGGATCACTCCTCGTCGAGCTGGGCCATGACCTCGTCGGAGGCGGTCCAGTTGCTGTAGATGTTCTGCACGTCGTCCAGGTCGTCCAGGTTGTCGATGAGCTTGGAGACCTTGCGGGCGTCCTCGAGGCTCAGCTCGACCTCGTTCTTCGGGCTCTGCACGAGATCGGCGGAATCGTAGTCGATGCCGGCGTCCTGCAGGGCCTTGCGGACGGTGACCAGATCGCCCGGCTCGGTGATGACGGTGAACACCTCGCCGTCATCGGCCACGTCGTCGGCACCGGCCTCGGCCGCGATCTCGAACAGGTTGTCGTAGTCCACGCCCTCGGACGGCACCACGATCTGGCCCTTGCGCTCGAAGTTGAAGCTCACGGAACCGGTGGTGGCCAGCGAACCGCCGCCCTTGGACAGGGTGGAGCGCACGTCGGCGGCCGCACGGTTGCGGTTGTCGGTCAGGCACTCGATGATCAGGCCCACGCCGGCCGGCGCGTACCCCTCGTACACGATCTCCTCGTAGTTGGCGCCGCCGGCTTCCTCACCGGAGCCGCGCTTGACGGCGCGCTTGATGTTGTCGGCCGGCATCGAGGCCTTCTTGGCCTTGACGATCGCATCGTACAGGGTCGGGTTGCCATCCGGATCGCCGCCGCCCAGACGAGCCGCGATCTCGATGTTCTTGATGAGCTTGGCGAACAGCTTGCCGCGCTTGGCGTCGATGGCGGCCTTCTTGTGCTTGGTGGTCGCCCACTTGGAATGACCTGACATGAATGCTCCTCATGATGGACGGATAGTATGCAAACGAAACGATTGTAAGGCGATTCGCTGACAAAGCCCGGATTTCGCATCAAGGACAATTGGGGAATACTCCCATATGCGTGGCCAGACGGGTGACTCCTGGTCGCAGATTCTGACTATGGCGGTGGATTGCGATGGCGCAAACGAACGCCGACACAGAGAGGAACATCCACCAGGGTGCCCGATCGGGTGCTGTGACGACGGTCAACGGCGAGATGACGGCTATTTGCGGACAGGAACCGACTGCCACCGTAATCGCATACGCGATACCGGTCGCCGCCGCACCCGGCAATGTGCCAATCAGAGACGTAGCCATGATGGAGAGCGCCGCATACAGCAGCCCGATGCTCCATTCTCCCATCAGCATCTGAACGCTGAACGATTCCGCCAGACAACCCGGGTAAGCACAATACCGGTCGATTCGCGGCACAAGAGAGTCGGGAGTAAGCGTCAACGCCAGATGCATCAATGCGGCCGTGGATGCCGCGCAGGCACTTATCACGGTGACGAGGACTGTATCAAACCTGTGCAGACGCGGCGCGGCCAAGGCATCGACATCGGGATTGGACGGTGAACAGAAGGCGACGACGCTGATGGCCGCCAACGGCGGCACCACGTTGGCCGTGCCCAGCGGGAGGCTGACATGCTGCCCCAGTAGATAGGTGTCGATGGCGACATCCCAACCCAGGTAACAGAGTAACGTCTCCATCGCCAGCACCAGCACTGCTGCCGCGGCTCGCCGGCCGAGCAGAAACAGCCTGACATCCGTCATCAGGGTGCGTCCTGTTGTCATGGCAGGGCCTCGGGGGTGACCGTGCAGCCCAGAATAGCCTGCCGGTTCCGCACGTACCACTCCGTGAAACGCCTATCATCCAGGTCTCTCAGTCGGTTCTGACGCGGATCAAGGACCGTATCGCCCGTCGTCTCGTCGATACCGATCGGGATCGCCTCCCCTCCCGACCGGATCCGCAATTCGTTGTGCACCAGCCGAATGATTGCAGTGGGATCATTGTTGCTGACGGGACCGTCATTTCGCAGGCAGGCGTCGTATCCTGCGAACTTTGCCAACAGCCCCTCGCGAATCGTTATATCTACGGTCGCCGTATCCGCTCGCCCGGATGGGGAATCGATGATGACGGCGTCTACATCACCCGCTGTCATTACCGGCGATTCGACGATTCGGATTGGTTCGTTCCAACCGGTCAACTCCATGAACCGATTGGCGAGATTGAACGTCTGCTGTCGAATTGATTCATCCGCGGGGTGCAAGCATATGGTGATGGTTCCGTTGCCATATGTGTCACATCGTGCGCTTGATTGGTCGGATTCCACCAAGGTGACCGGATGAATAACCGTTGCAATGACCGCGATTGCGGCGATAACCGAACCACACCATATGTCGGGGGCGATTCTGATTCGACGACCATCCACGCAAGAATGTGCCAGACGGTCTGCGGTGAACGTGACGATTAGATACAGCGCGATGCGGAATATGTTCGCCTGCCATGTGACGCGCCATCCGGTTCCCGGGAAATCGTTGAACCATATCAGGGCGGGGGCAAGGATTGAGGACCGATTGGCCAACACGGTGAGATTGAGCGCCAATGGGAGCCACGCGGCGGCCAATACCGCAACGACCGCCGCAACCGAGGCCCAATGTGTCGGCATGACGACACCAATCCACACCGAGATCACGCCAACCATCATCAGCCCCGCAACCGCGGCGCAGAGGGTCAACGGGTCGATGAAGGCGAACGTGGCCTGTGCCGCCGTCCGTATGCACAGCGGTAGCAGCCCGAGCAGATACCCAGAGACTGCGGAAATGGTTACGGTGCGTGTGATATGGCCGACCATCTGCGAGACGCCGTAAGCCGGAAACCTTCCGATGACGACGTTATCCGGCCGCAACGCCCACGCCCATACCGTTGCGGCTATGGCGACGACCAATGCCGGTAGAACGACGGATTCCCGACAGGCAACGGTGAAGGACGACCATCGCGGCACTGCGGCGGTTACATATCCGAACGTCTGCGCCAGTGTCGCAACCATGACCACAGCGGCGAGGAATAACCTGCCCGTGGCGGAGGGCCAGACAACATTCCGCAATGCGTGCCGACGGGAGGCGGAAAGATGCGCTGTCATAGGTGATCTCCGAGGAATCGTTCTATGTCGGTGACGGTAGGGACGGAACCCGGAGCGTTCGACAATCGGTCGGGCGTACCGTCGAAGACCAGCCGTCCTGCGGACAGGATGAGCAGATGGTTGGCGTGCGTGACGGATTCATCGATGACATGGGTACTGAACAATACGGTCGCCGAAGCAGCGATCTGTTGCAGACCATCACGGATCCGCATGCGATGCAGCGGGTCGAGTCCTGCCATCGGCTCATCCAACAACAGGATTGAAGGGCGGTGGGCCACAGCGCAGGCCAATGCAAGACGATGCCGCTGCCCTCCCGACAGCGACCTCGCCCTGCGTTGGCTTTCCCCGGACAGACCCACCATGTCGATCGCGCGTTCCGCAGCGGTGTCGACATCACCAACCGGAATACCATGAGCCCAAGCGGCGTAGCGAACGTTGTCGAACACGGTGGCGGAACGCAACAACGTAAACTGCTGCGGCAGATACCCGAGGGATTTCCGAACGGTGTCGCGCCCGTCGGACGACAACGCATCCTGACCGTTGAGCGACACATCACCGGCGTCGGGCAGCCGCAAAGTGGCCAGTACCTGCATCAGCGTCGTCTTGCCGGCACCGTTGACGCCCAACAGGGCGATCGCCCCTCGCCCAATCCGGAATGATACGTGTGACAACGCCTCGACATTGTTACGGTACCGAACGGTCAGACCCGTACACTCAATGTACGGCGTGAGGGGCGGTCGTCGTGAGTCGTTACCGGTCAAAATTTGAGCCTTGTCGAATAGGCGATTTCGCCGTCGTCGGTTTGCGTCTGCGTGAAATATAAATGACCACTTGTTCCCCATATGCTAAGTTCCCTTGTTCCATTAGCTGCGGAAAACGAGATTCTCGATAATTCCTGATCGGGCCACATAGCGATATCCCGCCGTGCTTGAACCGTGACGTTTTTGGCGGACGAACAGCCTTGACGGCCACCTTGGAAAATGGCATAGTTACCGCTTTTCCACACGTTGGCTACTAGTGAACATGCGCGGGGAGAAGGTTATTCTCCTGCCGATGCCGCGGGAGCGGCCATTGCCGCACCCATCAGCAAAGCCCCAGACAACAATGTCGCAATCATATTCTTTCGCGTTACCTTCATTGGTAATCCTTCCCTTGTGATTGATTTGTATCTATTTCAGGAAACACCTTTGCGTTGTTTCTGTGCAAGAGCGTGTGGCAGCTGCTATGGCAAAACAACCGCCGAATGGCGCTACTCCGCGCATCACACGATATAGTGATGGCGTGGGAGAACGTATAGAACATCCTATTCGCGTCGCTGTGGTGGACAATGACCCGTATTCGTTGCAGGGGCTGACCGCCACCATCGCCCGGATGAAGGATTGTGTGGTGTTGTGGCATACCGAGCTGGGTACGGATGCGCTGCGGCGGTGCCTGGCCTCGCAGGGGCTCTTGCCGGATGTGATGGTCGTGGACATGTCCCTTGACGATATTCCCGGTGTCGAGCTATGTCGAAGGATTCGCCGACGTCGTCTGGATATCGGCCTGGTTGGGATCACGGCGTACTCTCCAGGCCGGTTCATTGCTGAAGCGGCAGACGCCGGTATGCAGACGCTGATTGAGAAGAACCATGTTTTCGAGCAGTTACCGTCGGCGATTCATTTAGCGACATGTGGCAAGGCGATGCAGACTGATGCCGCGATATCCCGTGGAGTCCGATTCCCCGACACGGCCTCTGCCATACTGCCTGAACCATCACCCGACGAGCGTATTCCGGTGAATGGCCAACGACTGTCGGCACGTGAGATGCAGACCATGTTCCAATACGCACACGGCTGTTCCACCGAGGAGGTTGCCGCAGAACTGGGGGTGGGCGTCTCAACTGTGTACTCGTATCAGAAACGTGCGATGGACAAGCTGCACGCCCGTACGCTCCCCCAGGCGATCTATCTGCTGGCGGGAAAGGGATTGCTGTGAAGGGTGCTGCCAGACCGTTGGCATTACGGTGGTTCGGCTATACATCGGTAGGCATCGGGTTGCTGGGTGTTATGCAGCTATCCACCATTGCCTTGGGGCAGATTGCGCCGGACATTCCACCTACGGTGAGCAGTATTATGTTCTGTCTGGCCGTCATGGCGATGTCGTTTTCGTCCACAGCGGCCCCGTGGCTCGTGGTTGTGTTGTGGTCTGCGGCCGACATCGCCACCATAATCCATAGCGGCGTGGTGCAATGGGTTCCATCGACGTGTATGGCCGCGGTGGCGCTCGCTGTCGGGCGACTGGCATACCGCAACGTATGGTGTGGAGCTGTCGCTGCGATGATGCCGACCATCTCCGCCATGACGTTGAACATAGGGCAGAACGGATCTCCCATATGGACAATTGCCACGTTGCTGCAGAACGGCGTATGGTATGGCAGCGCAGCTGGTGTGGGAGCGCTGCTGTTTCGGTATCGGGCGTTGCAGTTGGCGGAGCGTCGCCGCAGAAGCTTGGCTTTGCGCGAAGATGTCATGGAACGTCTGCACGACTCCATCGCCAATGAGTTGTCGTTTGCCGCCGCGCTGCTCGACCGTACGGCGGATTCGTCCCATGATGGGCGGGATTGCCTCGCCTTGGAGGCCCGCCCCGTGGTGCATCGCGCTTTGGATCAGATCAGGGAACTCATCGATTGGCTGCAGACGGCCGATGACGAGCCAGACGACATCGCTGCTGACACGACGTCCGGGACATGGCTCTCTTCAGGAATCTTGCCCCGACGGCATGTCCACTCGGCATCCGTTACCGGGGTCATGAACGACGGGGACACGCATCTCGCCACGTTGGGGTTCATCGGTGAATCGTTGTTGATATGCACCCGCGACGATGGCCTAGCTGATGCTGATGTCGAACTGCTGGTCCCGTTCCTGAGGGAAATGTACGGCAATATCGCTTCGCACGCCGATTCGGAGGGCGGATACGCACTGTCGGTGGCCTGCGCCCCCGGTACGATTCGCGTATGTGTGTCGGACAGGAGTCGGGACGGCGCCGAGCACACACCTCGCCATGGTTTCGGACTGGAACGGTACCGGCGCCGCATAGAGGGAATCGGCGGCATATTCCGCATCGGCCAGATTGACGAGAACTGGACGTTGCTGGCGGTTATTCCGCGCTCATCTGCCGGCGCACCTCCAGGATGCGTTGGACGACGGTGATGGTGCCGAGCACGGCCAGCAGCGTCATCGCCACGGCGAGGATGATGATCTGTCCGGTCAGCCCGGTCAGTGCCATGCCGATCAGGATGATCGTCAGACGGTCGGCGCGCGTGGCCACGCCGTTCTTGGCCTCGCAACCCACCGATTCGGCGCGGGCGCGGGCGTAGGAGGTCACGAACGAGGTCATGATCGCGTACAGCGTGACGCCGGTGATGCACGGGGTCATGTAGTCCGGGAACGACGTCTCCATCGGGTCGTACCACAGGTCGCTGTGCAGGTTGACGTACAGGATGATGCCGGCCAGCGTGGCCCAGTCGGAGATGCGGTCGAGCGTGGAATCCAGGAACGCGCCGAACCGTGTGCCGCCGCCCGACAACGCGGCCACCGATCCGTCGAGCGAATCGAACAGCACGAGGATCGTCAGCACGAACGCGCCCCAGAACAGCCATCCGGTCACGCCGGTCAGCAGCGCCACCAGGATCGACAGTACCGAACCGACCACGGTCATGGCGTTCGCACTAATCCCCAGCCTTACACACAGCCGCGCAATCGGCTCAATGATACGTTTCCAACCGCTGCGGAATCGTTCCACCGCATATCCTCCTCATATCAGTCGTATGTCGAAACCAGGCAACGCCGGTTTCCCGCATCACATCCGCATCAACGACCCGTTCACGGTACAACGGCCGCCGGTATCCGTGCAATCAGTGCTCGGACGGCAGACCGAAGTCGGCCGCCAGCCTATCGAACGCCTGCGCGTAGGCGGCGCGCTGGTCGGACAGCAGGATCGGCATCGTGCGGGTCTGCGCCACGATCGGCATGAAGTTCGCATCACCGTTCCAGCGCGGCACCACATGCTGATGCAGGTGTGCGGCGATGCCGGCGCCGGCCACCTCGCCCTGGTTGATGCCGATGTTCCAGCCGTCAGGGTGCGAGACCTCCTTCATTACCGTCATCGCCAGCGTGGTGGCCTTCTCGAACTCGAAGAGCTCGGCGTCGTCCAGATCGGTGATGAGACTGACGTGGCGGTACGGGCAGATCATCAGATGCCCCACGTTGTACGGGTACAGGTTCATGATGGCGAACACATGCGTGCCGCGCCAGGCGATCAGACCGTCCTCGTCGGATTTGTTCGGTCCCGCGCAGAACGGGCACTCCTTGGTCTTGGGTTTGGTGACCTTGCCTTCGTCATTGCGCAGCACGTAGGTCATGCGCTGCGGCGTCCACAACCGCTCGACCGTATCCTCCTGCGGCGGGAACTGCGCGGGGTCGTCCACGTGCGTCGTCTCATCAACCATGATTGCCTCCTTCGCTGGTCACCAACACATATTGTAGGCGACGCCTAACGGAACGGGGATGGAACAGTCCGCTCCATCCCCGTTGTCATCGAGTCGTTGGCGCTACGCCGTCACTCGGCGTCGGCGGCTTCGACCGGCTCGCCGACCGCGGCCTTGAAATCGTCCGCGGTGTTGATCTGGACGCGCTTGGCGATGGCCTCCAGGATCCAGGCCCTGGCCTGATCCACCGGCACGCCGTTGAGCTGGCTGCCGTCGCGGAAGCGGAAACTCACCGCGTTCTTGGACATATCCTCCTCGCCGACGATGAGGATGAACGGCACCTTGGACTTCGAGGCGTTGCGGATCTTCTTGCCGAAGCGGTCGTCCGAGTAGTCGATCTCGCAACGGACCATCTCGTCCTCCAGGGACTTGACGAACCCGGCCAGATGCGGCGCGAACTCGTCGGCCACCGGGATGCCGAGCACCTGCACCGGGGCCAGCCACGCCGGGAACGCGCCCGCGTAGTGCTCCAGCAGGATGGCGAAGAAACGCTCGATCGAGCCGAACAGCGCGCGGTGAATCATCACCGGACGCTGGTGCGTGCCGTCGGCGGCGATGTACTCCAGGCCGAAGCGCTCGGGCAGGTTGAAGTCCAGCTGGATCGTGGAGACCTGCCAGGTGCGGCCGATCGCGTCACGGGCCTGCACGGAGATCTTCGGACCGTAGAACGCGGCACCGCCCGGATCGGCCACGAGTTCGAGCCCGGATTCCTTGGCCACCTCAGCCAGCGTGTTGGTGGCTTCCTCCCAGATCTCATCGGAGCCGACGAACTTGTGCTCGTCCTTGGTGGACAGCTCCAAGTAGAAGTCGTTCAGGCCGAAGTCCTTGAGCAGGTTCAGCACGAAGGTCAGCAGGTTCTTCAGCTCGTCGCGCATCTGCTCGCGGGTGCAGTAGATATGCGAATCATCCTGCGTCAGGCCGCGCACGCGGGTCAGGCCGTGCACCACGCCGGACTTCTCGTAGCGGTAGACCGTGCCGAACTCGAACAGGCGCAGCGGCAGCTCGCGGTAGGAGCGCTGACGGGAACGGAAGATCAGGTTGTGCATCGGGCAGTTCATCGGCTTCAGGTAGTAGTCGAAGCCCTGCTTGACGATGTTGCCGTTCTCGTCCTTTTCCTCGTCGATGCGCATCGGCGGGTACATGCCGTCCTTGTACCACTGCAGGTGGCCGGAGATCTCATAGAGATGGCCCTTGGTGATGTGCGGGGTCTGCACGAAGCTGTAGTGGTGCTTGCGGTGCATCTCGCGCGAGTAGTCCTGCATGGCGTTGATGATCGCCGCGCCCTTGGGATGGAACACGGCCAGACCCGGGCCCAGCTCCTCCGGGAAGGAGAACAGGTCCATCTCCTGGCCCAGCTTGCGGTGGTCGCGCTTGGCGGCCTCCTCCATGCGCTGCATGTAGGCCTTCAGGTCATCCTTGCTGGCCCATGCGGTGCCGTAGATGCGTTGCAGCATCGGGTTCTTCTCGGAGCCGCGCCAGTAGGCGGCTGCCACGCGCTCCAGCTTGAACGCCTTGATGAAGCGGGTGTTCGGCAGGTGCGGGCCGCGGCACAGGTCCTTCCAGACGGTGTTGCCCTCGCGGTCCACGTTGTCGTACATGCTCAGCTCGGCCTGGCTGACCTCGGTGGCGGCCTCGGGGTCGAGCGCGGCCTCCTTGTCTCCGATCAGTTCGAGCTTGTACGGCTGGTCGGCCTCCTCGGCGCGGGCCTCCTCTTCGGTGACCGCGCGGCGGCGGAACGACTGCGCGGACTTGATGATCCGCTGCATGCGCTTCTCGATCTCCTTGAGATCCTCCGGGGTGAACGGATCCTTGACGTCGAAGTCGTAGTAGAAGCCGTTCTTGATGACCGGACCGATGCCCAGCTTGGCGTCCGGGCGGATCTCCTGGACCGCCTGGGCCATGACATGCGTGGCCGAGTGGCGCATGATGGCCAGACCATCCTCGCTGTCGAGGGTGATCGGTTCGACCACGTCGCCGTCGTGCAGCGGCGTGTACAGGTCGCGGGGTTCGCCGTTCAGACGCACGGCGATGATGTCCTTGTTCTCGGCGAACAGTTCGGTTCCGGTGAGGCTTGCATCCACCTCCTTCCGTTCGTCGTTGATCGTGATGGAGATGGTTTGTTCAGCCATGGGATGTCCTTTGCTATCGGGGTCCGCGGTACCAATGTGCAGACCTGGACTGTGGTGTCGACAGCACACACGATAGGGGGCGCGTACGACAAGGCATGTCTCGGGGCGGCCGGTCGCGCTTCAGCGGCATGTTGGTATGGTTCTGTCCGATGATCTCCGCGGTGCGTATGGTGTCGGAACCTGGGCCTCGGCGTTGGTCGGGGTCGGGTACGATGGCGTGAGATGGACGGCGGGTGCCATATGGATGATCGTCATGCCGAAGAATCGGGGCAGAAGAATCGGGAAGGATGTGGGTGGGCGATACAAGATTCGAACTTGTGACCCCTTCCGTGTCAGGGAAGTGCGCTACCACTGCGCCAACCGCCCGGGCATGAAAAAACCGCCATGCCATCCGGCATGACGGCCAGTCATGGAGCGGACAACGGGACTCGAACCCGCGGTCTCAACCTTGGCAAGGTTGCGCTTTACCAACTAAGCTATGTCCGCAAAGGATTCCCACCGTGAGAAGTGGGAGCCCAGTGGGTGATGTAGGAATCGAACCTACGACCCCTTCCGTGTGAAGGAAGTGCGCTAGCCGCTGCGCCAATCACCCGTAATCTCTTCAGTTATACGGAGTCTCCTCCGTGAGTGGGCGATACAAGATTCGAACTTGTGACCCCTTCCGTGTCAGGGAAGTGCGCTACCACTGCGCCAACCGCCCGGGTCTGCGTCTCGCCGACGGACTTGCGCCCGCCACCGAGAGGTGGGTACGAGAGTCGAACTCGTCTATACGGCTTTGCAGGCCGCTGCCTAACCGCTTGGCTAACCCACCGTAAAGGTCGTCAACTCTTCGGACCTTAGAGCGGACAACGGGACTCGAACCCGCGGTCTCAACCTTGGCAAGGTTGCGCTTTACCAACTAAGCTATGTCCGCGATGCTCTCCGCAGCGTTCCCGCCGCCTGAGCACGAGTAACTACTATAACGACAATCGTGTGATTTGCAAAATCAGCGTGTCGCGCGCGTGTCATATGCGTCTTTTCGTTGGAATTGCAACGTTTAGTGAGCATCTGCTTCACCGATGGCAAAGCGATTACCGTAAGAGGGATCGGCACGTTAGATTATGAATTATGAGTGAAGCGCGGAGAACGACCGTCCTGCTGGCGGCTTTCGAGGGGTGGAACGACGCCTGTCAATCGGCCACCGATGTGATCCGTCACCTGGTGGCGACGTACGAGTCCACTGAGGTGCGCCATATCCGGTGCGACGGGTACTACGACTATCAGGTCGCCCGGCCCATCACCTGCAATATCCAGGGCCGTAGGCGCATTCTGTGGCCCCAGACCACGTTCTATGACATCACGATCAGCCCCGAGCTGCATGTGCTGGCGCAGATAGCGCCGGAACCCAACTACCGGTGGCTGGAATACTGCAGGGAAAGCCTGCATGTGGCCGAGGAGTTCGAGGTGGACCGCATCATCACGCTGGGCGCCATGTTCGCCGACTGCCCGCACACCAGGCCGTTGCCGGTGGACGTCTCGGACAGCACCTGCCAGTGCAGCATGGACCAGGAGTACAACGGGCCCGTCGGCATCCCCACTATCCTGGACGCCATGGCCTGCGAGGACGGATACGACACCACGTCGATGTGGGTGTCGATCCCGCAGTACTTGGGCTGCGACGAATGCGCCCCCGCCACGCTGAGACTGCTGGACCATCTGTCCATGGCGCTGGGGGTCGCCTTGGACGGCGGTACGTTGGTCGGGAAGGCCGAACGGTGGCGAGGCAAGGCCTCAGCACTGATGCGGTGCAATGATGACCTGAACGCCTACGTGAAGGATCTGGAACGCGCCTACGACGGTGAATCCCCCGCGCGGGACATGCCGCCGTTCAACGCCCCGCAGGCCGAACAACTGGTGAAGGAAGCCGAGGAATTCCTCAAGGATTGCGGCGGCAACCCCGCGGCGTGACTGTTGACGATATCCGTGGTCTCGCCGCCGCGGCGCTGAGCTATGCATCCCGGACCGCATCGCCCGATCAATACGACGATGGCCGCACACGTCTGTTCGACGTGCACGGCCATCGTCATGTTATGCGCGAAAAGCGTGGCGCGGCATGGCCGGTCAGGCCACGGAGGCCTCGATGGGCGGCAGCACGCCCGCGATCAACAGGATCGCCACCACCACGGCCAGGGCGATGCGGTAGATCGCGAATGCCTTGTACGAGAACGTGGACACGAACTTCAGGAAGCCGATGATCACGATATAGCCGACAACGAAGCTCACGATCGCGGCCACGATGGTCGGCCCCCACCCCGGGAACATCCCCGCGTCGCCCGCGCTGAGGTCCTTGATCGCGCTGACCGTCTCCAGGATGCCGGCGCCGAACACTGCGGGAATCGCCATCAGGAAGCTGACGCGCACCGCCGCCTCACGGGTGTAGCCCATCGCACGGCCCACGGTGATCGTGCCGCCGGAACGCGAGACGCCCGGAATCAGCGCCAGCATCTGGCCCAGACCGAAGATGAACGCATCCTTGGCGGTCATCTCCTCCATCGTCTTGATCTGACGCGACCTGGCGTCCACGATCCACAGCAGCACGCCGAACACCAGCAGCACGGTCACGGTGATCCACAGATTGCGCAGCGTGGTCTCGATCATGTCCTTGAACAGCAGGCCGCAGACCAGAATCGGCAGGGTGCCCAGGATGATGTACCAGCCCAGCCGCGCGTCCTTGTTCCCGGCGCCCATGCGGGAACGCCAGTCGGCGCCCTCACGCCCGAACAGGCAGCGGAACCAGGCCGTCAGGATGTTGATGATGTCCCTGCGGAAATACAGCAGCACGGCCAGTTCGGTGCCCAGCTGGATGATGGCGGTGAAGGCCGCACCCGGATCCGATCCCAACATCAGATCGCCGAGGATGCGGATATGGGCGCTGGAGGAGACCGGCAGATATTCGGTCAACGCCTGCACCAGGCCCAGCACAATCGCTTCGAAGAAATTCATAGTCCCTCATACTCCATGGTGTAATCAGCAATGCCAACACACCACCCTAGCGCTAGGACGCAACAGACCGGGGCGGGCATGATGTCGGGCAGCGAGCACACAATGGTGGTCATTCGGATTCGGAGGGCCGCAGCTTGATACCGGCTGACGGCGGCTGACGGAAAGGCGGCGGAGACATGTCCACGTATCACAAGAGCAGGATGTTCAGCCCGAAGGGGTTCTTCGAATGCGAGGGCCGTGGCTTGCAATGGCTTGGGGAAGCCCATGCGCAGGGCGGTCCGCGCGTGGTGGACGTATACGGCTGGGGCGACGGATATCTGGACATCGAACGTGTGTCGTCCTGTGCGCCCACGCGTGAGGCGGCTTATGCGTTCGGCGCCGCACTAGCCTGGATGCATGACGCGGGTGCGGCGTATTTCGGTTCGGCACCGGACGGGTATGAGGGGACCTGCTATTTCGGACCGTTGCAGGATCCGGTGCCGATGGATACGGGAACCTGGACCGACGCCGCCACCTACCTGGCCGAGGGACGGCTGCGGCCGATGGTCGAGCTCGGCGTGGCCCGCGGGGAACTCGACCGGACCGACCGGGAACTGACCGAACGCGTCATCGATGCGCTGCCGCGGCTGTTGGGGCGCGCGGCCGACGACAAGCCCGCACGCGTCCACGGCGACCTGTGGAGCGGCAACGTGATGTGGACGGACGACTCGGGCACCTGCGAGGCCGTGCTGATCGACCCGGCCGCGCACGGCGGGCATCGCGAGGAGGACCTGGCGATGCTGCACCTGTTCGGGATGACGTATCTGACCGAGATTCTGGAGGGATACCAGTCCGTGCACCCGTTGAAGGCCGGGTATCTGGAACGCCGCACGCTGTGGCAGCTGTACCCGATCGCCGGTCACTGCGTGTTCTTTGGCGGTGGGTACGTAAGCGAATACCGGTCGATGTGCCGGTCGCTGCTGTCCACGCTTCGCTGAGAGATACAGATATAAGAAACGCCCGGCCTGGCCGGCCATCGATGCGGATCAAGTCCGACGAGGCCGGCCAGGCCGGGCGTCTATAATGTTTCAGCTCAACGCGTCCTTGAGCTTGGAGAAGAATCCTTTCTTGGCGCCGACGGTCGGCCGCGAGCTCTGCGCCACATGCGTGGCGTCCGCGTCATGGCTGGCCTCGAACCGCTCGATCAGGTCGCGCTCCTCGTCGCTGAGCTTGGTGGGGATGCGCACCGCCACATGGGCCACCAGATCGCCGCGCTCGCCATTGGACCGCAGCCGCGTGACGCCGAGTCCCTTGAGCGTCACCGTGTCCTCCGGCTGGCATCCGGCGGGAATCGTGACGTTCTGCGTGCCGTCGAAGGTCTCGATCTGCAGGTCGTGCCCCAGCACGGCCCAGGTCATCGGCACCTGAATCCAGCAGTGCAGGTCATCGCCGTTGCGCGTGTACTGCTTGTCGGCTTTGATACGCACGTCGATATACAGGTCGCCGGCGGCGCCGCCGCCCTCGCCGACCTCGCCCTGGTTGGCCAGGCGCAGCCGTGAGTTGTCGCTGATGCCCGCGGGGATCGTCACGCCGACGGTGCGGGTGGTGCGTACACGGCCGTGGCCCATGCACGAGGGGCAGGGGTTGGGGATGATCGTGCCATGGCCCTCGCAACGCTCGCACGGGGCCGAGGTCATCATCTGGCCGAGCATCGTGCGCACGACCTTCTGCATGTACCCCTGTCCATGGCAGTCCGGGCAGGTGGCGGGCTGGGCGCCGCCGACGGCACCGGAACCGCCGCACTCCTGGCACAGTCCGAACGTGTTGATCTTCACATGCGCGGTGCCGCCGAACACCACGGTTTTCAGGTCCACCGACGCGCTGGCCAGTGAATCGCGGCCAGGCTGGGTGCGCGGGATCGGCCCCTGGCCGCCGCCACCGAACGCCCCGCCGAAGAACTGGCCGAAGATATCGCCCATGTCGCCCATACCGAATCCGCCGCCGAATCCGCCGGCGTTGGGATTGTTCGGGTCGACTCCGGCGTCGTACATACGTCGTTTCTCGGGGTCGGAGAGCACCTCGTAGGCGTTGTTGACCTCTTTATACTGCTCCTCGAATTCCGGGCCGGCAAGGTCGGGATGGTACTTGCGGCTCATCTTGCGATAGGCCTTCTTGATGTCGTCATCGCTGGCCGATCGGTCCACGCCCAATACTTCGTAGTAGTCTGCCACTGGTTCGTTCCTTCGTGTTGGATGTTCGCGAGTCATTGTGCCATAAGGCTGGGTCAGGAGTGCGTCGCGGGGCCGTCATGGGCCAGGAACGCGGTGAGGTACCGGGCCACGGCGCGGACCGCGGCCATGGTGGTGGCGTAATCCATATGCGTGGGGCCGATGGATCCCACGAACGCCACGGGCTCGGATCCCTCGGGGCGCTCGGCGGTGCCGTCCGCGTCCGGCTCCCCCGCCGCCGTGTCGATGCGGCCGTATCCGCTGGTCACCACCGAGGCGTGCAGCAGCCCCGGCGTATGCGTCTCGGAGCCGATGGCCACACTGACGCCGTTCTCGTGCACCTCCTCGCTGAGGGCGCTCATCAGTTTCATCAGGACGACCTGTTCCTCCAGCGCGTCGAACAGCGGGGCCAGATCGGCCAGGGTCCGCTGGTGCGCCAGCCGGGACGTGCCTGCCATGTACAGCTCGCTGGTCCGTTCGTCATCGGCCATCGAGGCGAACGCCCCCGCCAGCGATTCGGCCAGCTGCCGCATCGGCTGCCATTGCGGGTCGGTGATCATGTCCCGCGTGATACGTGCGGCCTGCGCCAGCGTCTGCCCGTCGCAGACGGCGTTGACCCGCGTGCAGAACCGGGCGAGCTCGTCGGTGTGGGGCATGACGTTTACGGCGAGCAGGTGCTGGGCCACGCGTCCGGTGTCGGTGATGACCACCGCCAGCAGCGCGGACATGGAGACGGGGACGATTTCGACGTGACGCAGCGTGGATTTGGACAGCGACGGGGAGGCGACGACGGCGACCTGGCCGGTGATCTGGGCCAGCAGCCGGGCCGCCCGATGCAGGGTGTCCTCCAGACTGACCGATCCGGATAGGAAGCTGTTGATGCCGCGTCGTTGGGCGTCGGAGATCGGAGCGATGGTGGCCAGCCGGTCCACGAAGTAACGGTATCCCTTTTCCGTCGGGATGCGGCCCGCCGACGTATGGGGCTGGGTGAGGTATCCCTCGTCCTCCAGGGCCGCCATGTCGTTGCGGATGGTCGCGGAGCTGACGCCTAGGTCGTGGTGACGGGCCACCGCCGAGGAGCCGACGGGCTCTTGGGATCGGATGTAGTCCTCAACGACGGCACGCAGTACCAGCATGCGTCGTGACTGTGTCATCCCGTGCCTCCTTGTGCATATCGGTCGTGTCCTCGTGCGTCGGGTCGGTCGGCCGTTCTCGTGCGACGCGACGACTCCGCGAACGGTGCGCCCTTACGCGTCGGCCGGGCGTTCGATCACCTTCCATTGTATTAGCAGTCTATGCGGCGGAGTGCTAATCCGTTCGTCGCCGGTGAACGGCGGCTGAATTGTGAGCGTTAACATCGCGAAATGGCCGAAAACACGCGAACAATGCCTTGTCAGGTCGGTCTTGAAAGTTAGGATGTAAGAGCAATGTGAGGACGTTCATGGCCCGGCACAAGCCGAAGGCGTGGCGTTCGACGTATTGGAAGGAAAGTAGAATCTATGACCGATAACACGTGGTCTGAATTGGACGAGCGCGCCATCAAGATGGCGAAGGTGCTCTCTGCGGACGCCGTTCAGAAGGCCGGTCACGGCCATCCCGGTTCCCCGGTGTCGCTGGCTCCGATCGCCTACACCCTTTATCAGCGCTTCATCAAGCACGATCCGAACGACCCGAAGTGGGCCGGCCGTGATCGCTTCATCCTCTCCGGCGGCCATGCCTCGCTGACCCAGTACGTGCAGCTGTATTTCTCCGGCTACGGCGTGACCCTGGACGACCTCAAGAACTTCCGTGGCGGCAAGGACACCCGCACCCCGGGCCATCCCGAGGTCGGCCTGACCCCGGGCATCGAGATGACCACCGGTCCGCTGGGCCAGGGTCTGGCCTCCGCCGTCGGCTTCGCCTACGGCCAGCGCTTCGAGCGTGGCCTGCTGGATCCGGACGCCCCCGAGGGCACCTCGCCGTTCGACCACAAGGTGTGGGTCATCTGCGGCGAAGGCGATGTTGAGGAAGGCGTCTCCTCCGAGGCCTGCTCGCTCGCCGGCAACCAGAAGCTCGGCAACCTGACCGTGATCTTCGACGCCAACCACATCCAGATCGAGGGCGAGACCAAGATCGCCTTCGCCGAGGACATCCTCAAGCGTTACGAGGCCTATGGCTGGTATACCGATGAGATCAGCTTCATCCAGCCCGATGGCTCCTACAAGGAGGACATCGAGGGCCTGACCAAGGTGCTCGAGAAGGCCGAGCAGGTCACCGATCGCCCGAAGTTCATCAAGGTCGACACCCTCATCGCGTGGCCGACCCCGGGCAAGACCAACGATCCGTCCTCGCACGGCTCCGCCCTCGGCGTCGACGCCGTCCGCGGCCTCAAGGAGACCCTGGGCTTCGATCCGGACGTCGACTTCCCGGTCGACGAGGAGGCCCTGGCCAACGCCCGCAAGGTCGCCGAGCGTGGTCTGAAGGCCCATGCCGAGTGGGATGAGGCCTTCGCCAAGTGGGCCGCCGCCAACCCGGACAAGGCCGCCCTGTACGAGCGCATCCACGCCGGCAAGCTGCCCGAGGACTTCGACAAGGCCATCGACGATCTGGAGGCCGGTTATGAGGTCGGCGCCAAGGTCGCCACCCGCAAGGCCTCCGGTGCCGTGCTCAACGCGCTGGCCGCCGTCATGCCCGAGCTGTGGGGCGGTTCCGCCGATCTGGGCGGCTCGAACAACACCGACATCAAGGGCGCCGCGTCCTTCGTGCCGGAGGAGTTCGCCACCACCCAGCATCCGAACTGCTCGATCTATGGCCGTCAGCTGCACTTCGGCGTCCGCGAGTTCGCCATGGGCGCCATCACCAACGGCATCCTGCTCGGCTCGGACACCCGCGTGTTCAACGGCACCTTCTTCCAGTTCGCCGATTACGAGCGTGCCGCTTGCCGTCTGGCCGCGCTGATGGAGGTCCCGAACCTCTACGTGTGGACCCACGACTCCGTGGCCCTCGGCGAGGACGGCCCGACCCACCAGCCGATCGAGCACCTGGCCTCCTTCCGCGCCATCCCGCAGTTCGAGGTCGCCCGCCCGGCCGACCAGTGGGAGACCGCCGAGGCCTATCGCGCGTTCTTCGAGAAGGAGAACACCTACCCGACCGCCATGATCCTGACCCGCCAGGGCGTGCCGACCCTCGCCGAGACCGCCGAGAAGGCCAAGGACGGCGTGAAGAAGGGCGCCTACGTGCTCGTCGACACCGAGGGCACCCCGGACGTGATCATCATGGCTTCCGGCTCCGAGGTCCAGTGGGCCGTGGCTGCCGCCAAGACCCTGGCCGACGAGGGTATCAAGGCCCGCGTCGTCTCCATGGTCTCGATGGAATGGTTCGAGGAGCAGGACGCCGAATACAAGGAGTCCGTGCTGCCGGCTTCCGTCAAGGCCCGCGTCTCCGTCGAGGCCGGTCTGGCCATGCCGTGGTACAAGTACCTCGGCGCCTACGGCAAGCCCGTCTCGATCGAGCAGTTCGGTCTGCAGGGCGACGGCGCGCAGAACATGATCGACCTCGGCATCACCGCCGAGCACGTGGTCGAAGCCGCCAAGGCCTCCATCGACGAAGCCAAGTGAGTCATGGGCCGGTCGTACGACCGGACTCCCCCATCGATAACTGAATAACCCGGCCGCCGGAACGGTGTCGACGAATGACTTCGATTCCGGCGGCACGGCATCATGGATTTGTTCCATATCGGAATCAAAAGGAGAACAACAAATGACTGAAGCAACGCAGCGTACGTCCGACTCCGGCGTCTCGATCTGGCTGGACGATCTGTCCCGCACCCGCATCGAGTCCGGCAGCCTGCAGGAGCTCATCGCCGAGAAGAACGTGGTCGGTGTCACCACCAACCCGTCCATCTTCCAGAAGGCCCTGAGCCAGGTCGGCCCGTACGACGCCCAGCTCAAGGAGCTCGGCAAGGTCGACGTGGAGACCGCCATCCGCGAGCTGACCACCACCGACGTGCGCAACGCGACCGACATCTTCCGTGAGATCGCCGAGAAGACCGACTTCGTCGATGGCCGCGTCTCCATCGAGGTCGATCCGCGTCTGGCCCATGAGACCGAAGCCACCGAGCAGCAGGCCGTGGAGCTGTGGGAGAAGGTCAACCGTCCGAACGCCATGATCAAGATCCCCGCCACCCTCGAGGGTCTGCCGGCCATCACCGCCACCCTGGCCAAGGGCATCTCCGTGAACGTCACCCTGATCTTCTCGCTCGAGCGTTACGAGCAGGTCATCGACGCCTTCATCGAGGGCATCGCCCAGGCCGACGCCAACGGCCATGACCTCAAGCACATCGGCTCCGTCGCCTCCTTCTTCGTCTCCCGCGTGGATACCGCGGTCGACAAGCTGCTTGAGGAGATCGGCACCGACGAGGCTAAGGCCCTGGAAGGCAAGGCCGCCGTGGCCAACGCCCGTCTGGCCTACGAGCTGTTCGAGAAGAAGTTCGCCGAGGATCCGCGCTGGGCCGCCCTCGAAGCCAAGGGCGCCAAGAAGCAGCGTCCGCTGTGGGCCTCCACCGGCACCAAGAACGCCGCCTACTCCGACTGCAAGTACGTGGACGAGCTGGTCGCTCCGTTCGTCGTCAACACCATGCCGGAGAAGACCCTGAACGCGCTGGCCGACCACGGCAACGGCGCCCCGAGCATCGAGGGCACCTACGAGGAGAGCCACGCCGTGATGGACAAGCTCGCCGAGCTGGGCATCAACATCAAGGATGTCACCGACAAGCTCGAGGCTGACGGTGTCGCCTCCTTCATCAAGTCCTGGGATACGGTCATCGCCGACGTGCAGTCCGGCATCGACCGCGTCAACGGCTGATTGAACTGATATCCGACGCACAGAGGGGCGGTCCTTCGGGGCCGCCCCTCTCGCTATGCAGGAGGCCGGTTCGCCGTCCCGTCCTTCGTGAGATGGTGAACCGGCCTCCGTGTCCGTTTCATGAGGACATTGCCGTCATTTCGGCACATCAGGTGTGCGGTATCGTATGGTCGTGCACAGACTGCACATGCACAACCCGGCTGAGCCGGGAATGTGAATCGGGCTTCACTGCCGGTAGTGGTCGAAGAAGTCGGTCATGCGGTCCACGGCGTCCTTGAGCACCTCGATGCGCGGCAGGTAGACCACTCGGAAGTGGTCCGGCTCATGCCAGTTGAACCCGCCGCCGTGTACCACCAGCAGCTTCTTCTCCCGCAGTAGGTCCAGCGCGAACTGCTCGTCGTTGGTGATGTTGAACCGCTTGACATCGATCTTCGGGAAGATGTAGAACGCCGCCTTCGGCTTGACGGCGGTGATGCCCGGGATCGAGTTCAGTGCCTCGGTGATGTACTCACGCTGTTCGTAAAGTCGCCCGCCGGGCACGATGTAATCGTTGACGCTCTGATGCCCGCCGAGCGCGGTCTGCACGATCGACTGCGCCGGCACATTCGAGCACAGACGCATGTTGGAGAGCATGTTGAGACCCTCGATATAGTCCTCGGCGATGCGCTTGTTGCCGCTCAGGACCATCCAGCCGATGCGGTACCCGGCGATCATATGCGATTTCGACAGTCCGGAGAACGTGACGCAGAACAGATCCGGGGCCATCGACGCGATGGAGATGTGCTCAAGCCCGTCCATGACCAGACGGTCGTAGATCTCATCGGAGAAGATGATGAGCTGATGCTCGCGCGCGATATCGACGATCTGCTGCAGCACCTCGCGCGGGTAGAGCGCGCCGGTCGGATTGTTCGGATTGATGATGACGATGGCCTTGGTCCGGTCGGTGATCTTGGCGCGCATGTCGTCCATATCCGGATACCATTCGGACTGCTCGTCGCATACGTAGTGCACGGCGGTGCCGCCGGCCAGGTTCACGCAGGCCGTCCACAGTGGATAGTCCGGCGAGGGCACCAGCACCTCGTCGCCGGTGTCGAGCAGCGCGGACATCGACAGGTTGATCAGTTCGGAGACGCCGTTGCCGGTGTAGATGTCGTCGATCGTCACATTCGGCAGTCCCTTGAGCTGGGCGTACTGCATGATCGCCTTGCGGGCCGAGAACAGGCCCTTGGCCGGCGAGTAGCCCTCGCAGTCGGTGAGCTGCTGGCGCATGTCGTACACGACCTCATCGGGGGTGCGGAATCCGAACGGCGCCGGGTTGCCGATGTTCAGCTTCAGCACGCTGGTGCCGTCGGCCTCCATGCGCGCGGCCTCGTCCACCACGGGGCCGCGGACGTCATAGAGCACGTTGTCGAGCTTGGATGATTTGGGGAACCTGCGCATGGGCTTTCCTTTCGATGGGCCGTCGATGGAGGGGGCGGCGGTGCCGGGTGATGGCTGTTGCGACAGAGCGGTGTCCTCGCCGCGCAGCCACCGTTCATCGACCTGCAGCGTGGCTGCAAGGAACCGGACGATATCGGGGCGCGGCATGGTCTTTCCACTGACATACTGGCTGATATGGCTTTTGCCGAGCTTCACGCCACTCGCCTCGGCGCGGCGGACGATGTCGATCTGCTTGAATCCGTGCGTCTGCATCGCCGAGTTCAATCGTGCCGCGAATACCGACGTACGATCCATAGCTGCGCTCCGATCCGGTTCAATGGTTGCCGTTTCCGGTTCAATACTGTACCGGGGCTGCCGGACAGAAGTTCAATTCATGGCGGCGAAAGTTCAATATGCGGAAGCGCGGTGCCTGACCGGTTCACTCCCCCAGCAGCCGTTCCAGCCACTGCGCCACGCCGTCCTCGTTGTTCGAGGGACAGATCTCGTCGGCCACAGCCAGCACCTGGGGATTGGCGTTGGCCACGGCCACGCCCGTACCGGACTCGCGCAGCATGGCGATGTCGATGAGGTCGTCGCCGAACGACACCGTGGACCCCAACGGCACCTCCATGCGGGCGCACAGCGTGCGCAGCGCCTGCTTCTTGTTCGCTAGCGGATTCATCAGCATGGCCAACGTGTTCTCGCTCACGCTGAGTTCAAAGTCCGGCGGGACCAGTCCGCGCAGCGTATCCCACTGATCCGGGCGGGGCACGGCGATGATCTTGTCGGCGATCCCCGGCGGCACGTCGGAGAAATCCGTGATCACGAACTGCTGGGATTTCCACATCTCGCTGATATCCCAGTTCACATACCTGATGTCATCCATCACGATGCCCACCTTGAGCCCCGGCATCGCCTCGAGCAGATACCGGCAGACCTGAACGGCGCGCTCGGAGGGGAACCCGATCTTCAGCAGGTGCCCGTCCTGCGGGAGCACGCCGCTGGTCAGCATGTCATAGTCGGAACGGTCCGGCGACAGGTCGATCAGCGCGCCGTTCAGGTAGACGCAGGCGTCCACCGGCAGCTTCTCGACGAACTCGTAGCCGGTGCTGACCGGACGTGCGGTGGCGATGGCGAAGATGAACCCGCGGTCGTGCAACCGGTGGATCGCATCGATGGAACGGCGGGTGATGAACCGTCCCTCGAACGTGTCGGCGTCATGCAGCAGCGTGCCGTCCAGATCGGCGACGATCATGCGGGGCAGGGATGCGGTCATGGTGGGAGGCCTCCTCGTCGATGGGTGTGCGGGTCCGTTCAGTGCGTGAGCAGGCCGCTGCAGTACGTCCGTACGATCTGGGCGGAGTGGTGCAGCCGTTCGCGTTCCTGCGTGGTCAGATCGAGTTCGACGATCTCGTTGGCGCCGTTGGCGCGCAGTTCGGTGGGAACGCCGAGGAACACGTCATGTTCGCCGTATTCGCCGTCCAGCAGCGTGGACACGGGAACGATGCGCCGTTCGTCCCACAGGATCGTCTGCACGATGCCGGCCACCGTGGAGGCGATGCCGTAGTTCGTGCCGCCCTTGGCGTCCTTGATCGCGTTGCCGCGGTCGCGGGTCTTGCGTTCGAGGTCGTCGAGCGATACGGACGAGAAACGGTCCTGGTTGTCGGAGAGGAACCGTGCGAACGGCTTGCCGCCGATCGACACCGTGGACCACGGCACGAACTGGGAATCGCCGTGTTCGCCCATCACGAAGCCTCCCACGTTGCGCGGATCCAGTCCGGTCTCCTCGCCGATGATCGTCTTCAGACGCGAGGTGTCCAGGGCGGTGCCGGTGCCGAGCACCTGCGAACGGGGCAGTCCGCTGCGCTTCCAGGCATACCAGGCCATGACGTCGACGGGGTTGGACACCATCACGAGCACGCCGTCGAACCCGGAGGCCATGACGTCGTCCACGATCTGTCCGACGATGCCGACGGTGAACCCGAGCTCCTGCAGCCGGTTCGACCCTTGCGGCGGGCGCCGCCCCGCGGTGACGACCACGATGTCGGCGTTCGCACAATCGGCGTAATCGCCGACATGCACGTTGACATGACGGTCGAAGAACTCGCTGCCGTCATCCAGATCGTGGCTCTCCCCCATCGCCCGCGTCCGATTCGGGTCGATCAGCACCACCTCGTTGCACAGGCCGTGGCTGACCAGGCCGAACGCGACCGTGGACCCCACGGTGCCGGCGCCGACCACAACCACCTTGTTCCGATTCATCGTGACCATACGAGCTCCCTCCATCGTCTCCGAAACATGAAAAAACCCACGATGCCGTGGCATCATGGGTTTTCAACGGTATCCGTCCAATCAGATCACGCCGAACTTGGTCATCAGGCCGAGCGCGATGACGATGGCCACCCACAGCAGCGCGATGATGACGGTCCAGCGGTTCAGGTTCTTCTCCGCCACGCCGGAGGTGCCCGCGTTCTGGGTCAGGCCGCCGCCGAACATATCGGACAGGCCGCCGCCCTTGCCTCGGTGCATGAGGATGAGCAGCGTGAGCAGCACGCTGAGCAGGACCAGAACAATCTGCATAACAAGCTCGACAACTTCCCAAGCGTTCACAGGTGAACCTCCAGTTCGTAAGACACTGCCAACTAGAATACCCCTACCCTGTGAGAATGCGGGGTTTTCCTCGCGTCAACGGTTGTGTGTGTCGCTATCGCGCGGTTTTGACGGTCAGCCGGGCGATAAGCGCCAGCTCCTCGGGGTCCAGGGACGCGCCGCCGATCAGGAACCCGTCCACATCCGGCTGGGTGATCAGCTGCACGGCGTTATGCGACGTCACCGATCCGCCGTACAGGATGCGCACGGATTGCGCCGTCGCCGCCCCGAACTGGGCCTGCATATGGTCGCGGATGGCCCTGGCGGCGTCCTGCGCCGACTGCGGGGTGGCCACCATGCCGGTGCCGATGGCCCACACCGGTTCGTAGGCCACGATGAGTTTGGACGCCTCCTCGTCCGACAGGTCGCGAGTCACGTCGTTGACCTGGCCGACGGCGAAGTCGAGTTCGATGCCCTGCCGGCGCTCCTCGAAGCTCTCCCCCACGCACAGAATCGGCTGCATGCCCGCCGCCAGGACGGCGCGGACCTGATCGACGATGTTCGCATCGTCCTCGGGATGGTACTTGCGGCGTTCCGAATGGCCGACGATGACATAGGAGCACCCCAGATGGGCGAGCATATCCGCGGAGACATCGCCGGTGAACGCCCCCTGCGAGGTGACCGATACGGACTGCGCGCCGTACCGTATGCGCAGGTGGTCGGCCTCGACCAGCACCTGCACGCTGCGGATGGAGGTGAACGACGGGAACAGCGCGACCTCGCAGCGCTTATGGTCGAACTTCGCGTCGCGCAGCAGCCATGCCAGCTTCTGCACGAAATACGTGGCCTCGCGGTGGTCGAAGTTCATCTTCCAGTTGCCCGCTACCAACGGGATGCGGTTCAGCGCCATTCATCCTCCTCATACCAAAAGGCTCCCGCGGGCGGGAGCTGGCATGGCACCGTGTGCGTACCAGCCCCCACCGGCGGGAGTCCCGCGAACATCAGGCGAGCACGGTCAGGCCCGGGAGCTGCTTGCCCTCAAGGAACTCGAGGGAGGCGCCGCCGCCGGTCGAGATGTGCGAGAAGCCGTCCTCCGGGAAGCCGAGGTTGCGCACCGCGGAGGCGGAGTCGCCGCCGCCGACGATGGTGAACGCGCCGGCCGCGGTCGCATCGACGAGAGCCTGGGCCACGGCGGCGGTGCCGGCCGCGAACTCCTTGATCTCGAACACGCCCATCGGGCCGTTCCACACCACGGTCTTCGAATCCACGATCTTGTCATGGAACAGCTTGGCGGAGTCGGGGCCGATGTCCAGACCCATCTTGTCGGCCGGGATGGCGTCGGCGGCCACGACCTCCGGGGCGATCGGGGTATCGCCGGCCGGGAAGCCGGGGTTCACCACGATGTCGGTCGGCAGCACGAGCTCAACGCCGTTCTTCTCGGCGGTCTCGATGTAGCCCTTGACCTTCTCCAGCTGGTCCTCCTCGAGCAGCGAGGTGCCGACCTCATAGCCCTTGGCCTTGAGGAAGGTGAACACCATGCCGCCGCCGATGACCAGGCGATCGGCCTTGCCGAGCAGGTTCTCGATCACGCCGAGCTTGTCGGAGACCTTGGAACCGCCGAGCACCACGGTCAGCGGACGCTCCGGGTTTTCGGTGGCCTTGGACAGCGCGGTCACTTCCTTCTCCACCAGCAGGCCCGCGGCGGCCGGCAGATCGGCGGCCACATCGTAGTTCGAGCCCTGGGCGCGGTGCACCACGCCGAAGCCGTCGGAGACGAAGACGTCGCCAAGGGCGGCGATCTTCTTGGCATAGGCGGCGCGCTCATCGGCGTCCTTGCTGGTCTCCTCCGGGTTGAAGCGCACGTTCTGCAGCAGCACCACATCGCCGTCGTTCATCGCGGCGACCTTGGCCTGGGCGTCCTCGCCGTAGGTGTCCTCGGCCAGCGGAACCTCGATGCCGAGCAGCTCACCCAGACGGGCGGCGACCGGGGCCAGGCTCAGCTCCGGCACGACCTTGCCCTTCGGGCGGCCGAGGTGGGCCATCAGGATGACCTTGGCACCCTGCTCGCGCAGAGCCTTGATCGTCGGCAGGGCGGCCTTGATACGACCGTCATCGGTGATCGTGGTGCCGTCCAGCGGAACGTTGAAATCAGCGCGCACCAGAACGCGCTTGCCCTTGAGATCTCCAAGATCCTTGAGTGTCTTCATGTATGTCCTTTCGCAGAATGCGTGGAATGGCATAGCCTGCCACTTACGAATCCTACACCACTGTGCGCGCGTATGTGTGCATTGTGTGGACGGGGCAACGAAAAAGGAGCCCTCCCGGCGAGGGAGGGCTCCCGATGTCCTACTGCTGCTGCGCGCGGGCCTTCTCGGTCTTCTCGGCCAGCTGCAGGAGCCGGCGGATGCGGCCTGCGATGGCGTCCTTGGTGATCGGCGGATTCGCCAGACGCCCCAGTTCCTCCAGGCTGGCGTCGCCGTGGTCCAGACGCAGCTGGCCGGCGGCGCGGAGGTTCTCGGGGATGTCGTCGCCCAGGATCTCGAAGGCCTTACGCACCTTGTCGCTGGCCTCCGCCGCCGCCTTGGCGCTGCGGCGCATGTTGGCGTCGTCGAAATTGGCCAGGCGGTTGGCCTTGCCCCGGGCCTCGCCGTCGGAACGCTTGCCGGTCCACTCCCGCGCGGAGCGCGGGGCGCCCATGAGCATGAGCATGCGTTCGATGGCGTCCGGATCCTTCAGCGTCACGCGCTCGGAGCTGCGCAGCTGACGCGGCTTGGCGGTCACGCCCAGGCGCCGCGCCGCGCCGACCAGCGCCAACGCCGCCTCGTTGGTGGGGCAGACGATCTCCAGATAGCTGGCCTTGCCCGGATCGGACAGCCCGCCATGGGCAAGGAAGGCGCCACGCCAGGCGGCCTTGACCTGAGCGATGTTGCCGCTGATGATGTCGGCCGGCAGACCCAGCACCAGATGCTTGCGGCGGTCGAGCAGACCGGTCTGCAGCGCCAGGGCGGCGCCACCGCGCTCCACCTGCACCAGATACCGCTGGACCACGCCGCTCGGCGTCTGCCGGGCCACCTGCGCCAGGGACGCCTCATGGCCGTACAGGTTCTTGATGGTGGACTGCAGCCACTTGGCGGCCTCCAGCGAATCGAACTGCGCCTGCACGATGATCTGACGCTGCACCAGGCGCAACCCCCCGCCGAAGCGGATCATCGCCGTGGCCTGTGCCTTCTTGGCGGCGGGCAGCTCGTTGTCGATTGCGGCCAGTTCGCTTTTGACATCATCCAGAAGAGCCAAGAGCCAACCTCCTACTATCCCAATACTTCTCTATATACTCCGACGATAACGGTGCCCATTCCACGAATGTACCGGGAATCTGTGATACCCAACGACTTGGACAAGAACAGCCGGTGATTTCATAGTTCGGGCCCGTTATGCTCGCTATACGACTACCGTACCAGCTTCAGTTGTGCCGTTTGGCCAGTTCCCGCGCGGAAACCGTGACCTGCAGACCGCGTGCGCGCAGCCGCTTGGCCAAGGCCTCGCTCATGGCCACCGAACGGTGCTGGCCCCCGGTGCAGCCCACGGCTATCGTGACGAAATGCTTGTCCTCTTTCGCGTACCCCTCGATCGCAACCGCCAACGCCTTCTCGTACGCGTCGAGGAACTCGCTGGCCCCGTCGCTGGACAGCACATAGTCGCTGACCGGCTTGTCCAACCCCGTCAACTCGCGCAGGCTGGGCACCCAGAACGGGTTCGGCAGGAAACGGACATCGGCCACGAAATCGGCGTCGATCGGCACCCCGTGCTTGAACCCGAAGCTGAAGATGTGCACGGCCACCGTGGTCGCACCCTCCCCCAGCAATCCCTCATACAGCTTGGTGCTCAGCTGGTGGATGCTCAGATCGGAGGTGTCGATGACGATATCGGCGTGCTCCCGGAGATTCGCCAGCAGCGCACGTTCCTCGGTGATGCCGTCGATCAGCCGGGAACCATGCTGCAGCGGATGCGGGCGGCGCACCGATTCGTACCGTTTGATCAACACCTCGTCGCTGGCATCCAGGAACAGGACGCGCGTCCTGACGCCCAGATCGTCCAGATGGCCGAGCACCTGGGCCAGATCATCGAAATAGCTGCGCGAACGCACGTCGATGACGCAGGCCAGCTTGTGGATCTTGGATGCCGAGTTGGTCATCATGTCCACCAGCGGCACCAGCAGCTTGGGCGGCATGTTGTCGACCACGTACCAGCCCATGTCCTCGATGCTGTTGGCGGCCTGCGACCGCCCGGCGCCGGACATGCCGGTGATGAGCAGGACTTCGAAGCCGTCGGCCGGCTCCGGCACGGACGACAGCGTGCCCTCCTTCGCCGATTCCTGTGACGTTGCGGATGTCATAGCGCCTCCTCCAATGCCTGCCTCATCGGCTGTTCGATGATGTCCATCATGCCAAGGTCCGTAGTCGATTGGGAACCGACCATGCGCACCACCTGCAGGATGGCCTGGTACAGGAGCATCTCCTGTCCGCCGATGGCCAGCGCGCCCCGGTCCGACCATACGCGCATGAGATCCGTCGGACGCGGGTCATAGACCACGTCGAGCAGGATGCCGCACGGGGCTGGGCCGGGCGCATCGGCCACGGCGCGTGCGAAAGGGTCCGCGGCGTGCGCGGGCAGCGTGCTGATGACCAGATCGGCCGTGCAGGCTTTGTCGACCGCTTCTGCAAGGGGCATGGCGTCAACGGTGACTCCGCCCAATCGTGCGCCGAGGTCGGCTGCCAGGTCGAGATTGTGGTCCGGATGCCGCGCGGCGATGGTGATATGGCCGATGCTGGAATCCAACGCCATCGTGCAGGCCGCCACCGCGGACATGGCGGTGTTGCCGTTGCCGAGGATGACGGCGCGCGCCGGTCGGTCGCTTTCGCTCCGCCGGGACGCCGCCTCGGACGGTTCCGCGTCCAGCAGCGCGGCGACATCGGTTGAGGATGGCTGACTCAGCGCATGGTCGATGGCCAGCACGATGCCCATGACATCCGTGTTGTACAGGCGGATCGCCGGCAGGCCGTCGCGCCCATGCTCCATATCGGACCAATCGAACACCGCTGTGTTGGCCACGCCCAGTTGCATGGCCCAGAAGTTCGTGGAGATGCCGTACGGCTGGATGGTCTTCTTCAACGGCATGGTCAGGCTCAGACCGACCCAACTCGGGTCGAGCCCGTGCAGGAAACCGTCGAGATCGTCCTGTCCCACCTCGTGCCGGTCATAGGCCCAATCATCCAGCCCCAACGCGTGGTATGCCGCATTGTGCAGCACCGGTGACAGCGAATGCGCGATCGGTTTGCCCAGCACCGCGCACCGATGATTCACTACCGACATAGCCCTCCTTCCATCGGTACCCATGCTAGCCGAAAACCATGTCGCCTGTGATTCGGGGAGGTAAATATGGACAGGCGCGGCCGCCCGCAACGGCTCAGTCCGATGTGTCGCCGCCGGCCTCGGGCGTTGCCGCCGTTCCCCCGTCGCCGGGGTGCAGGGCGGCGAAGATGGCCTCGGCCTTGGCGTGGCCGATGCCCTTGACCTGTTCCAGCTGTTCGACGGTGGCCTCGCGCATGGCGCGCACCGAGCCGAAATGGTTGAGCAGTCGTTTCTGGTATGTCGCGCCGATGCCCGGGATATCGTCGAGCGCCGAGCGCAGCGCCCCCTTACGTCGGGTCTGGCGGTGGTAGGTGATGGCGAAGCGGTGCGATTCGTCCCGGACGCGCTGCAGCAGGTACATGCCTTCCGACTGGCGTCTGAGGATGATCGGATAGTCGTCGTCCGGCACCCAGACCTCCTCCAGCCGCTTGGCCAGGCCGCAAACCGCCACATCGTCCACGCCGCAGTCCTCAAGCGCCTTGGCGGCGGCCATGACCTGCGGTTTGCCGCCATCGACCACCACTAGGTTCGGACGGTAGGCGAAATGACGGCGATTGGTGTTCTGCTGGATGACCTCGGCGTTCGCCTGGTCGGCCGTTGCTTCGGAGTCCGCAGGGTTGCCATCCGAGCCGGTGCCGTGCGAGGTGTCATGCGACTGCTGCGCCGCCTTGGCGGCGCGCTGTTCGGCGTCGATGCTTTCGCCGGAGTCGCCGGCGATGTTGCCGTGCCGGAACCGCCGGGTCAGCGTCTCATACAGCGCGCTCAGATCGTCGAGCGCGCCGTTGCCGTCCGCGCCGCGGATGGCGAACCGGCGGTATTCGGATTTCTTGGCGATGCCGTCCTCGAACACCACCATCGAGGCGACCTGGAAGGCTCCGCCCACCGTGTTCGAGATGTCATAGCATTCGATGCGCAGCGGCGCCTCGTCCAGACCCAGCGCATCCGCCACGTCGTTCATGGCGCGGCTGCGTGTGGCCATGTCGCTGATGCGGCTCATCTTGCTGCGTTGGAGCGCCTGTGCGGCGTTCTCGTTGGCGCGGTCCATCAGGGCCTTCTTCTCGCCGCGCGCCGCCACACGAATCGTCACCGCGCCGCCGCGCCGGTCGCTCAGCCACCGTTCGAGCTCCTCGTGGCGGGTGGGTTCGATCGGCACGATCACCTCCCGCGGCACCGGGGCGATCGGCGCGAGGAAATCGTCGCGGCCGGTCTGGTCCTGCCGCTGGTTGCGCCGGCGCGTGGCCTGCGCCCGCGACTGCGCGTCGACGGCGGTGACGGACTGCGTGACGCCGATCGCGTCGCGCATGGTGGACAGCACGATCGGCGCATCGGGCGTCGCGTGGTGTACGGCATCATCCCCGGCACTGTCAGGGGCGTCGTCGTCGCCATCCGATGAGGGGGACCCGGATACGGACCGCGACATCTCCGCGTCGGTTTCGTTGAGGATGTCGGCATACACCTGGGTGATCATCTCCGCCATCAGATCCCCGTCGCCGATGTCCTCGACCCGCTCCACGCTCCAGTTGCGTTCGCCGCGGATCGCGCCGGCGCGCACGAAGAACGCATGGACGGAGGCCTCCAGCTCGTCGGAGGCGAAACCGAACACGTCCGCGTCCACATCCTGATCGAATGCGACGGCGTTCTGCTCCACCACGCTGCCGAGCATCTGGATCTCGTCGCGCAGCCGCGCCGCCTTCTCGAATTCCAGCTCGGCGCTGGCCTGTTTCATCTCCCGGGTGAGCTGGGCGATGTACGACCTGCCGAGACGCCCGGTCATCACGCCGACCAGCCGTTCACACATGCGCCGATGCTCCTTCGGGCTGATACGGCCGACGCAGGGGGCGGAGCATTTGCCGATCGACGCCAGCAGGCAGGGACGGTTCGTCAGCTGCGCCTTGTGGAACACGTTCGGCGAACAGGTGCGCACCGGGAACGCCTTGAGCAGCCGGTCCAGGCTTTTGCGCATATCCCACACCTTGGCGTAGGGGCCGAAGTACCTGGTGTCATGGCGCTTGCGGCTGCGCGTGACCCATACGCGCGGCACCTGCTCGCCGATCGAGACCGCCAGATACGGGTAGGTCTTGTCATCGCGCAGCTTGATGTTGAAGCGCGGCTCGAACTCCTTGATCCACGTGTACTCCAGCGTGAGCGACTCCAGTTCGGTGCCGACCACGGTCCATTCCAGGCTGCGGGCGGTGAGCACCATGGTCTGCGTGCGCGGGTGCAGCAGGTACAGGGGCTGGAAGTAGTTGCTCAGACGGTTGCGCAGGTTCTTGGCCTTGCCCACGTAGATGACGCGGCCCTCGCCGTCGCGCCATTTGTAGACGCCGGGTTTGGCGGGGATGTCACTGGTTTTCGGACGGAACAGGTCGCGGGTGTCGCCGAGCAGCGGCGCGCCGTTGACGTTCACCTCCGCGGCGGCGTCCGGCGCCGCCGTATCCGGACCGTCGGCACCGGACGCGCCGGCATACGACGACTGCAGGGACACGGCGGTCTTCCGCCATACCTCGGGGCTGTGCCGTTCGACCAAACCCGATGCCATGCCGTTCACCTCCCGCCGAGCATGGGCTTGAGGAACCGGCCCGTCCACGAGTCGGGGTTCTCGGCCACCTGTTCGGGCGTGCCCTCGGCCACGATCGTGCCGCCGCCGTCGCCGCCCTCCGGGCCCAGGTCGATGATCCAGTCGGCCGACTTGACCACATCCAGGTTGTGCTCGATCACGATGACCGTGTTGCCCTTGTCCACCAGCCCCTGCAGTACGAGCAGCAGCTTGCGCACATCCTCGAAGTGCAGGCCGGTGGTCGGCTCATCCAGGATGTACACGGTTTTGCCGGTCGAACGGCGCTGCAGCTCGGTGGCCAGCTTGACGCGCTGGGATTCGCCGCCCGAGAGGGTGGGCGCCGGCTGACCGAGCCGGATGTAGCCCAGCCCCACCTGCACGAGCGTGTCCAGGTAACGGGAGATGGACGGGTACGCCTTGAAGAAACGGGCCGCCTCCTCGATGGGCATGTCCAGCACGTCGGCCACGGACTTGCCGTTGTACTTGACCTCCAACGTCTCGCGGTTGTAGCGCTTGCCGTGGCATTCCTCGCATTCCACGTAGACGTCGGGCAGGAAGTTCATCTCGATCTTCAGCGTGCCGTCGCCATGGCAGGCCTCGCAGCGGCCGCCCTTGACGTTGAACGAGAAGCGGCCCGGTCCGTAGCCGCGCACCTGCGCCTCGGTGGTTTTGGCGAACAGCGTGCGGATCTTGTCCCACACGCCGGTGTAGGTGGCGGGGTTCGACCGCGGCGTGCGGCCGATCGGGTTCTGGTCCACATGGATCACCTTGTCGCATTGGTCGAGCCCCTCCACGCGCGTATGCTTGCCGGGCACGATGCGTGCGCCGTTGAGCTTGTCGGCCAGCACCGGGTACAGGATGGTGTTCACCAGTGTGGACTTGCCCGAGCCGGAGACGCCGGTGACGCAGGTGAACACGCCCAGCGGGAAGGCCACGGTGAGGTCCTTCAGGTTGTTCTCCCTGGCGCCCACCACCTTGAGCTGCCTGGTCTTGCGGACCTTGCGCCGGCTTTCCGGCACTTCGATGCGCCGACGGCCGGCGATGTAGTCGCCGGTCACCGAACGGGACGCCTCGATGAGCTTGGCCGCCGGCCCGGAGTAGACGACCTCGCCGCCGTGCTCGCCGGCGCCGGGGCCGATATCGACCAGCCAGTCCGCCTTCTCGATGGTCTCCTGATCGTGTTCGACCACGATCAGCGTGTTGCCGAGGTCACGCAGGTGGTGCAGCGTTTCGATCAGGCGTTCGTTGTCGCGCTGGTGCAGGCCGATGGACGGCTCGTCGAGCACGTACATGACGCCGACCAGGCCGGAGCCGATCTGCGTGGCCAGGCGGATGCGCTGCGCCTCGCCGCCGGAAAGCGTCTTGGCCGCGCGGGACAGAGTCAGATAGTTGAGGCCCACGTCGTTGAGGAAGCCCAGGCGGGCGCGGATCTCCTTCAGCACCTCCCCCGCGATCTGCGCGGCGGATCCTTCGAGCTCCAGCGAGTTGACCCATGCAAGGCTCTTCTCGGCGGACATGTCGCACACATCCGCAATCGACTCGCCGCCCACGGTGACGGCCAGCACCTCGGGGCGCAGTCGCCGCCCCTGGCAGGCCTGGCACGGCACCTCGCGCATATACGACTCGTAGTACTGCTTCATTTGGTCGGAGTCGGTCTCCTCGTGGCGGCGCATCAGCGTGCGCACCACACCCTCGAACCCGGTCGAATACTCGCGCAGACGGCCCCAGCGGTTCCGATACGAGACCTTGACGTGGAAATCCCGGCCGTACATGATGGCCTGGCGCACGTCCTCCGGCAGCTCGCGCCACGGCGTATCCAGGTCGAAGCCCATCTCGTCGCCGAGGCCTTCCAGCACATGCCGATAGTAGTCGCCGGTGCCCTTGGTCAGCCCCCAGGGCTCGATGGCGCCCTCGTTGATCGTCTTGTCCGGATCGGGAATCACCAGTTCGGGGTCGATCTCTAGACTGTAGCCGATGCCGGTGCACTCCGGGCAGGCGCCGTACGGGGCGTTGAACGAGAACGTACGCGGTTCGATCTCGTCGAGTTCCAGCTGGTGGCCGTTCGGGCAGGCGCGCTTCTCCGAGAACGGCTTGCGGCGGTTCGGGTCCTTCTCGTCCAGATCCACGAAATCGGCCACCACAATGCCCTTGGCCAGACGCAGCGCGGTCTCGATCGAATCGGTCAGTCGCTGACGGATGCCGTCGTGGATCACCAGACGGTCGATAACCACCTCGATCGTATGCTTCTTCTGCTTGGTCAGCTTGATCTCGTCGGACAGCTGGTGCATCTCGCCGTCGATCAGCGCGCGCGCATAGCCGTCGCCGCGCAGCATCTCCAGCAGGTCCTCGAACTCGCCCTTACGCCCGCGGACCACCGGCGCGAGGATCTGGAACCGGGTGCGCTCCGGATACGCCAGCAGCGTATCGACCATCTGCTGCGGGGTCTGCGCGCTGACCAACGCGCCGCACTCCGGACAATGCGGGATGCCGGTGCGGGCGAAGAGCAGTCGCAGATAGTCGTAGATCTCGGTGATGGTGCCGACCGTCGAACGCGGGTTGCGGTTCGTGGTCTTCTGGTCGATCGACACGGCGGGGCTCAGGCCCTCGATGAAATCGACGTCCGGCTTGTCCATCTGCCCCAGGAACTGGCGGGCGTAGGCCGACAGCGACTCCACGTAGCGGCGCTGGCCCTCCGCGAACAGCGTGTCGAACGCCAGTGAGGACTTGCCGGAGCCGGACAGGCCGGTGAACACCACCATGCGGTTGCGCGGCACCTCCAGGTCCACGTCCTTCAGGTTGTGTTCGCGAGCGCCCTGGATGACGATCTTCAGGTCGTTGGGCAGATGCCCCAGATCGGCGATCAGCGAGGTGCCGTTCTGCCTCATCGGGGCCTTGGCCAGCTCGCGTGTGAGGAACGAGTCGCTGGTCAGCACCCGTTCCACCGTTACCGTGCCGTTCTTCGACGCCGTACGTTTCGCAGCCACCGCAGCCTCCTTATACCGATATGGATTGGTCGCCCGTTATATCATGCCAAGGATACCGCATTCGGCGCGATGATTCGAACAGTTGTTCGATGGCGTGTCCTGTTTCATCCGCGGCGGGCGACGAACCGCGCGGTGGACAGGTAGATGATCCAGGCGACCGGCATCGTGACGATGAACAGCGGATAGAACCATGTGATCGGCAGCGAGCCGTAGAACAGGCCGCCGAGCATCGGCCCCAGCGACATGCCCAGGTCGATGCCGATATAGTACGTGCTGTTGGCGATGCCGCTGCGCTCCTTGCCCGCGATGACGACGGCCTCGGCCTGCGTGACCGAACTCATCATGCCGTAGCTGAACGCGGTCAGGACCGCGCCGAGCAGCAGCACCCAGTCGTTGCGCATCAGCGCCAGGCACAGCAGCATGCCGACCATCGCCACCGTGCCCACGATGAAGAACAGGCGGAACGGCTTGGTGTCGAACAGGTTCCTGAACGCCAGCCGCAGCACCAGCAGCGCCGCCGCGTACAGCGGGAAGAACAGGCTGACGTCCACATCCAGGCCGCGTGCGTCGGCGACTTCGACCAGGAACGACTGGTTCGCGAAGTACGGGATCGAAAAACACATGAACACCAGCGACAACGGCACCACGCGCGGCTCGACGATGGAGCGCAGCGAGAGCCGGCGCACGGCGGGCCTTGCGTCGGTCCCGGCGGCATCCGCACGGCCTCCTTGCCGTATGGGGTGTCCGCCGTTGCGGACGAACAACACGGCGACCACCATCAGCGCGGCCAGCACCGTCGAGATCAGGAATGTGCGCCGGTATCCGATGAGCTGCTGCGCCCGGATGCCGACGGCCGGGCCGATCGCCATCGCCAGCGCGTTCATTGTGCCGTACAACCCCATGCCGGCACCCATGTGGCGGATCGGCAGCAGCATCGCCATCCATGTCGCCAGGCACACCGAGCAGCAGGCGAACCCGACGCCGTTGACCATGCGGGCCGCGATCAGCGAGGCCGGTCCGTCGGCGAGCGCGTACCAGACGCTGGACACCAGGTAGAGCGCGGCGCCGACGCCGACCAGCGTGCGTTTGCTGGTCCGGTCGGCGAGATTGCCGGCGATCGGGCGGCAGAACAGGGAGACGACGTTCATCATCGCGGCCACGACGCCCATCAGCGCGCCTCCCGCGCCGAGGCTCTCCGAGAAGCCAGCCATCAGCGGCGAGACCAGCATGTTGCTGGCCATGAAGCAGAAGGTGGCGGCCATGACCAGCGCGACGTCGCGGTTCATCAGCCTGTCGTCCGAGTCGATGCCCACCATGCCCCTTTCCTCGTGCGTCGTTATGCCGTGATTCACGATACTCGCATGGTGAACTGGATGGTGACGGGGATTCGGTATGATAGAACGTTGGCGTTGCTGAACACGGAGTACACATACGTAGAGATATCGGAAGCCGTCTCCTGGATGGGAGCCGGCGAGGACGGCACAGGTTAGGGTGAACGATGGCCATCGAGGCGCAGGGATTGGAGATTCAGATCGGTGCACGCACGCTGCTGCACCCCACCGACTTCCACGTATCCAAGGGAGACAAGATCGGTCTGGTCGGCCGTAACGGCGCCGGCAAGACCACGCTGACGCGCGTGATCACCGGCGAGATGCTGCCCGCCGGCGGCAAAGTGCGTGTCTCGGGCAAACTCGGGTATCTGCCGCAGGACACGCATGCGGACGATCCGAACCAGACCGCGCTCGACCGTATGATGAGCGCGCGCGACATCGCGGCCATCATCAGTCGCATGCGCAAGGCCGAGCGTGAGATGACCGATCCGGATCCGGACGTGATGACCAAGGCCATGAACCGATACGACAAGGCCATGCAGGACTTCGACAAGGCCGGCGGTTACGCGGCGCAGTCCGAGGCCTACACGATGGCCGAATCGTTGGGATTGCCGCAGGAGGTCATGAACCAGCCGCTCGGCACGCTTTCCGGCGGGCAGCGCCGCCGTGTGGAGCTGGCGCGGATCCTGTTCTCCGATGCGGACACGATGATCCTGGACGAGCCGACCAACCATTTGGACGCCGATTCGATCGAATGGTTGCGCGGGTATCTGAAGAAATACGAGGGCGGGTTTCTGGTCATCTCCCACTCCACCGAACTGTTGGACGAGGTGGTGAACAAGGTCTGGCATCTGGATGCGCAGCGCGGGCAGATCGACATGTATTCGATGGGCTGGAAGGCGTATCTGCACCAGCGCGTGGTGGATGAGGAACGCCGCCGCCGCGAGCGCGAGGTGGCCGAGAAGAAGGCCGAACGCCTGATGAAGCAGGGCATCCGCCTGCATGCCAAGGCCACCAAGGCCGTGGCCGCGCAGAACATGATGCGCCGCGCCGAACGCCTGCTCGCCGAGACCAGCGAGGCGCAGAAGAAGGAGAAGGTGGCGGACATCCGCTTCCCGGAGCCGGCGCCCTGCGGCCGCACGCCGATCCAGGCCAAGGACATCTCCAAGGCGTACGGGTCGAACATCGTGTTCGCCGGCATCAATCTGGCGATCGACAAAGGCTCGCGCGTGGTGATCTTGGGATACAACGGCGCCGGTAAGACCACCACACTGCGCCTGCTGGCGCATATCGAAGATCCGGACACCGGCGTGGTGGAATACGGGCACGGCTGCAAGGTCGGCTACTTCGCGCAGGAGCACGACACGTTGGACCTGAACGCCACCGTGTTGGAGAACCTGCAGCATGTGGCCCCCGAACTGGACAACACGCAGGCGCGTTCGATCCTGGGCTCGTTCCTGTTCTCCGGCGACGATGCGTTCAAGCCGGCCGGCGTGCTTTCCGGCGGCGAGAAGACGCGACTGGCGCTCGCCACGTTGGTGACCAGCCGCGCCAACGTGCTGCTGCTCGACGAGCCGACCAACAACCTCGACCCGGCCTCGCGCGAGGAGATCCTCAAGGCCATCGCCAAATACGAGGGCGCGATCGTGCTCGTGACCCACGACGAGGGCGCCGTCAAGGCCCTGAACCCCGAGCGCGTGCTGCTGATGCCCGACGGCGACGAGGACCTCTGGAACGACGAGTACCTGGACCTGGTGGCCGAGGAGTAGCGGCCGGTATGAAGTTCAGTTGGCAACTGAACTTCATACCACTACTTCCGCCTATATTGGCCGAGGCGCTTCCATTACGGGATGGGCAGTTATTTTGCGGTTCATACCGTGTGGCGAGCTCTGCTCATAATCAGGTGTCGCTGCGCTTACGGTGACATGACAGATGGAAGGGAATAGTTATGAACGAACCGCATGCCAAGGTGTGGGTGCATAGGTTGTCATTGGCCGCGGGGCCGCTGCTTGAGATCATCGCGTTGTTCCTGCCGTACGCCGCGGCCAAGGATATGGAATATGCCACGTATGTCACCGATGAGACGGGTATGAACGCGATCAATCCGTCGATGGTGGACTTCATCCGGATCTACATGTCTTCCGATATTGAGTTCGTAGCCGGCGGACAGGCATATCTCACACTCGGTATCACCGCGGCCATCGGCGTTTTCGCGCTGCTTGCGTTCCTGTTCGCCATGTTGCGCAAACCGATTGCCGCTATGGTGTTCGATGTGATGTCCATGCTCGCGTTCGCATTGCAAAACTACGATTTCTCCGACCGTGGCGTGGTTCCCTCGGACACTTTCGCGTGGGGTTGGGGCATGTATCTGTACGTGGTGGCGTTCATCCTCACCGTTGTCTGCGCGATCTGGACGATGATCGACCGGAGACGGATGCGGAAGCAAGCCGCCGCGGCGTGACGCTGGTTTCGCCGAAGTGATTTGAAACAGGGCGTGTACCGCTTCCGCAAGCGGTACACGCCCTGTTTCCGTGGGTGAACAGATTCCCTTACATGGCTACGCTGAGCAGCTTCTGACTCACGCGATTCTGAACTTCGAGATAGTACTGAAGTTCCTCATCGCTGAGCTGCGACTGATCGTAGTTGTTGAAGTCATTGGTCATCTCCTGCTGCTTCTGCAGCATATCCATGTAGTCGGCCAGCATGGAGACAGGCTGGCCGCCGTCCTTGTATTTCTGCATGAAAGCAACGTATTCGTCTATATATGCTTCGTAGCTGTCCATGTATTCCTTGAAATTGCTGCTGCCGGACTGAGCCGGTTCAGGTGCCGGTTCGGGCGCGGGCGCGGGCTCCTCCTCAACTGGCGCTTCCTCCGCGTTGTCGGTTGCATCTTTCTCGGTGGTCTGGGCCTGGGAAGTCGTCGCGGAATCATCCGGCGCGTCCGCGTTATCGTTTTCCGACTTACCGCATGCCGTCAGCGACAGTGCGGTGATGATGGCAAGGATGCCGGCCAATGTCCTTTTCATGGTTTTTTCCTTTCTGCAAGTTGTACGGTGATTGGTCACCGTTGAGCGGTGCTGAGGATGCCTCTGCTGCATCTCGCCCTCTCCGTCGCCGTCGGTATGAACGGGTTACCCATATTCTCGATGTTGCCGGAAAGCCGTTAGTCAGTTAACAACTGAATGAAGGGCTACAGTCCTAGGATGTCCTTCTTCTTCGCATCGAACTCCTGTTGGGTGAGAACTCCGATATCCAGCAGCTCTTTAAGTTTCTTCACCGCATCGATCTGTTGTTCGATGTTCATCTGAGGATCCGGTTCCTGCGTCGGAAGGTCTGTTGTCACTGTTGCATCCGCTGCGACAGTTGGTTGATGTCCCGCGGCTGCCGCTGTCAACGGATCCATCGCCTGGGCCAGGTTCATACCGAACAGCATGCCGCCGCCGTCGCCCAGACCATGCTGCTCGATACCTCGCGCGATATGCTGCTGAGCCGCGATGTTGCCTGCCCGCTGCGAGATCCCCTCGTAGGCGGAGACATTCATCTTGTTCGACGCATACTGCTGCACCAGCAGCCGCGACTGTTCGGTGAATTCGATGCTTTCGATGCCGACGCCGACGACCTGAAAACCAAACCGCTGTTCCCACGTACCGGCATTGGCTTGATCATTGCGAATTCGATCTGCGATGGAGTTGGCCTGTGCCGGTAGCTGGGCGATGCGATATTCGTCTGACAGCGAGTTGATTGCCACGATGAAGGATTGAACGAATTCGGAAAGAATCTGTTCACGGGCTCCGGGCTGGTCGAATGAGTACGTGGTGACGTTGGCCGGCACGAAATTGCGAACGAACCGTACCGGATCGGTCACCTTCAACGACATTGTGCCGCGAGATCGGATTTCCAGATCGGTTCCGTAGAACTTGTCGTGATACGCCACGGGAGCGCGGGTTCCGAATTTGATACCACGAATCTCACGCAGATTGATAAAGGATACGTATTTGTTCTCAACCGGTTGGCCGCCGAACGTAAATCGATCGCCAATCTGTTTGAACAGTGAGCCGATGCCGTCGCCGGCCAGGACGCTTTCTTCGCCATTGCGATACTCATATCCGCCAGGTTCGGAAATGACGTTCTCGATACCTGATTCGGAGAAGATGAACGCTGCGGTATTTTCGGGAACATAGATATGCGAGCCGTTGGTGATGATGCCTTCCGAACCGTTCTCATTGGCACCGCGTTCATTGTTGGAATGCTTGATGATGCCTGGACTCACCACAGTACGTTCATGGAATGGACCTGCGGTGATGATGTCCTTCCACAGGTCCGCAAATGCGCCGCTGATTGATCCGCTGAATGCTTTGAATATAGCCATGTACGTTTCACCTTTGCCTACGTGCCGTTGATACTGTTGCTACAGCTGAGTTTCGCGATCACAGTATTCGCATTTCACGACGCTATTCCGCTTCCCTATCAATGGCGCGCCGCAGCCTTCGCAGGTCGTGGTCATGGCATTGCGCGGAGTACGAGGCCCTGTGCTCCGCGATGCTTCTTGACTTATGTTGAACGCATCCTTGATGGAATCCACGACTTCGGTGATGTCCGGCAGGAATTGCGCCAGGGGACTCGCGTTGTCCTGTTGTCGAGCCATGTCATTCTTGCCTTTCTCATTGAGGAGGAGCACGTTTGTGCAGTTCAGTACTGCTGTTGCAGATTTGCGGAAAGAAGCTTCTCGTTGATACGTCCCTGCACTTCAAGGAAGTACTGCTGCTGTTCAGGAGTCAGCGTGGTCTCATCAATGTCGTCCATCTTGGACATCGTCTCAGTGTATTGCGCCATCATCTGTGTATAGTCGGCCAACATGCTCAACGGATTTCCTTCCGCGTTGTACGTGGTCATGAATTCAATCCACTCATCGAAGAATGCCTCGTATGAGTCCATGGTCGCCTTGAAATCATCATTGGCCGTGGTGCTTGGTCGTTCGGTCTGAGCAGGCTGTTCCGACCCGGATGAGGAACCCGACTTCTTGCCATCGGACAACGATGTCGCACCCTCGGTATCCGACGGTTCATCGCTTTTCGTGGTGTCGGAATCACTTGTGTCTTCATCCGTCGTGGACGTATCGGTATTTTTTTGAGGGGCTGAGATGTTTATTTCCATGACATCGTTACTGTCTAGGAACTCGTAGTCAATGGAAACGGAATAACCTTCCTTGTTGTTCGCGCGGAAGGAGTCGTCGCTTTTCGAATAGTCGATATCGAATCCCGCGGCCTTGACGTCGGCGACATACGTGTTGAACTGTTCAACAGAGGTATTGCAGATCTCGATATTGAATTGCTCGCTGCTGTCAAGAGTCACTTCGCCCTGCTTCGACTGCGGTTCCGGCAGCATCTTAGCCAGTTCCGAATCAGTCCACGTGTACGAAGTGCATTCCGGCATCTGGTCCGCCTTGTCGTGCATGTCGCTGACAATGGTTTTGATTCCGCCTACAACCAGGCCGACGACGATAAGTCCCAAACCGACATACGAAAGAATCCGTCCTTGCTTGGGTCCATTCGTGCGAGTTGCATACAGAGACATGCCCGACAGCAACGCCGCGATAAAACCGAGGAACCAAGACGGTCCGGAGTCTGAGGTAAACGCGAGAAACGCGAACAGCGCGCCAATGATGATGCCCCACACGGCGAGCTTGGATGTAGGCTTCTTAGGCGGTATGGGAGCGTAGATCGAAGCATCCCCGCCAGCAGGGTTGATGGTCTGCGTCACACCAAGTCTCCGATCAAGCATGACGAAGAATTCCTTGGACCTTTTATTACTGTCATCGTTGGTGGCGGACAAACGAATGACACTACCCAATGCGCCTTCCGCCGTCACGGTCACGGTGCATTGAGCGCCGTCGAATGCGTGGAATCGAACCATTCCGGTTCGGGCGTCCTCCTCATCCAAGGTGAAGGTTGCGCCAGTTGTCAGCTGATCATGAATGGCTTGGAACAGCTGCTGAACACTAAGGGTGTATCGACGCTCGATGAAATTGGTCGACTCAGTATTATGAGGAATCTGCATTGTTGCCGGAGGTACCGGGGCTATAGGTGTTGTCGGCTGGTCATCGTTCGCCGGCCGATTATTCGGCATTGGCACGTCGTTGGGTGAAGTCATCCTCGTTCCTTCTCTCGGTCGTCCAGTTCATGCCCGAAAGCGACGGCATTCCTCACTCGTTTCCGGCCTCACTCGTTTCCGGGACGCAAAACTGACACCATTCTCTCGGAATTGCTGCAACTTGAATTCAGTTGCTGACTGAATTTGCACGGTTCAGAGTTTGTTAAGGTACCGACTGTTTTAACGACTGCAGCCCTGTAACGATGCATATGCATAGAAGGAAGCACCGATATGACTGCTACTAAAGGGACGAATCGTGAAGAGAGGGAATCGCGATTCGATTCAAGGCAGAATCCTTCTTCTCAAATCGACAAAGTCATGCTTGATGCTCGTCTGACGGAGGATCTGTTGGACAGACTCCTTCGCAGTAACGATATCGGCGCATTTTTGGACGAAGGGCATGTTGCCGACATTGAACTGACTGACTATCTCCATAATTTGTTGGAACAGCAAGGTCTGACGCGTGCCGATGTCGCTCGCGCTTCCGGGCTGAATCCGACGGTGGTGTATGACTTGTTCTCAGGGAAGAGCCGTCCTGGTAGGGATAATGCCATCATTCTTTCGATTGGATTGAACTGTGATCTGCAGGAGACTCAGCGATTGCTGCGGCTGGCGGGGGTTTCGGAACTGTGGTGCAAGCAGCGCCGTGATGCCATCATCATCTGGTGTGTGAACAAGGGGTACGACAGGGTGGCCATCGATCATGAGCTGATTCGGTTCAACGAGAAGCCTTTGATGTCGAAGCGTGTATGACGGAAACCCACCGAAAAGCAGTCGCATAACGTCACACATCATCAGACAACTCAACAGGTCATGTCCGTACGAATACCTATCTGTACCGTGGACCGCCGTGTGCCGACACCGGTTGAAAACCGGATGATAGCTGGCTGCTCCATATATGCTGACGTATATATGTGTATGTCGCAAACGGATAGCGAGTGACAGGCCGAGGATGTTGATAACGCAAGGAGAGCATATGACTCGGGAACTGCTGACGGAAGAACTTCTCGATCGTTTGATATCCAGCTCCGACATCCAGTCGTATCTCGATCAGGATTCCACCAGTAATCAGACCCTGACCGTATTTCTTGAGACACTGCGCGAAGCCAACAATATGAAACGTTCGACTCTGGCCCGCGAATCGGGTCTGAACGCCACCGTCGTCTATGACATCTTCTCCGGCAAGAGCCGCCCCGGCCGCGATCACGCCATCATGCTCTCCATCGGTCTGAACTGCGACCTGCGCGAAACCCAACGTCTGCTTCGACTGGCGGGCGTTTCCGAGCTGTGGTGCAGGCAGCGCCGCGACGCGATCATCATCTGGTGCATCGAGCACAGCTTTGACCTGACGGCCACCGACAACGAATTGCAACGGCTGGGCGAGCGACCCCTCCTACAATCGAAGTGAAGCGGCATCGCGGCGGGGACCGTTCATCCGATGTGGGGTGCAGGCCCGTGCCGCAGCCGGATGGCAACGCTGCGCAGGCGATACGTAAAGGAGAATCATGGACGACACCCGGACCATGCACGCGATGGGCATCGACGACGCCTATCACGTCGAACAGGTCTTGGCCCGCGGCCCGCGCGGCGTCACCGAACTGGTCACCATCGACGGCGTCGGCCCGTTCGTCCGCAAGAAGATCCCGACCGTGCTGGCCCAGCGTGGCGTTTGGTCGGCCCTGGGCGGCAGCACCTGCCCGCGACTCCCCCGCGTCGAGGCCACGTACGAACTGCCCGACTGCGTGGCCGTCGTTCTCGACTACATACCTGGCCCCACCCTGGAACAGGTCGTCGCCGAACGGGGCCGGCTGCAGCAGAACGAGGCCGTCAGCCTCGCGCAGCAGATCTGCGAGGCCGTTCAGGAACTGCATCGGCTCGGCATCCTCCATCGCGATCTGACCCCGGCGAATATCATCGTCGCGGATGACGGCGCCCATATCATCGACCTCGGCATAGCCCGCCCCCTGACCGACACGGCCAACCGGAACCGCGACACCACCGCCCTCGGCACCTACGGGTTCGCCTCCCCCGAACAGTACGGGTTTGCGCCCACCGACGTCCGCTCCGACATCTACTCGCTCGGGCGCATCCTTGGATTCATGCTGACCGGCGTGTACCCGGACGATACCAGATACACGCCGCTGCTGTCCGACGACCTGCACGTGACCCCCAGGTTGCGGGCGATCGTCGAGCGCGCCACGGCGTTCGAGCCCAGCGCACGGTACCAGAACGTGGCGCAGTTCGCCCAGGCGCTCACCTCGCCGACCGATCCCGCGGATTCCTATGTTCCCGCCTATGCCGTCCAACGGCCCGCAGTGAACGGCAAACCACGTCCCCGCACCGTTATCGCCGTTGCGGTCGCCTGCGTGGCCGTCGTCGCCATCGTGGCGGCGGCCGTGCTGATTCCGCGCTGGATCGCGAATGCCGACTCGGATGGAGACGCAACGAGCGGAACGTCGCAGAACGCCGGACCCCAGCCCGACCCGTCAACGGGCAACGATGGCGACGCCGCGGATCCCGGCACCGATCCGGCCACGCGGAATCCCGCAGGCGACGGCGCCGCACATGGCGGCTCGGAATACGGCAACCCGCTCGAACTGGTGGAAACCGGCTGGTCGGCGGATGAATCCGGTTACGTCCACTACGCGTTCGGCCTGAGGAACACCAGCGACAGCGTGTGCATACAACTTCCGTCCGTTGAAATTACCGGGCGGGGCGAGGACGGTTCCGTGCTGTTCTCCGAAACCTTGATCATGGCGAATGCATTCGCTGGGGAAACTGTGTATTTCGGTTCCGAAATCGGCAACGGCAACGGAATCGTTCCCGCCACCGTCGATTTCACCGTTCTGGAGCCCGATGACTACAGCTATGTGAACTCCAGCGAATCCGCATCCTTCAAGGCCGACAATCTGAGCGCCGCACCCGATGGATACGGCGGTGAGATCTTCTCGGGCGAGATATCCGTCGTCAAGGATTCGGCGCGTGTGCGGGAGCAGTCGGGCATGCTGGCTGTGTCGTTGGTGCTGCGTGATGAGGCGGGCGCTATTGTCTACGGGTACAGCACGTTTGTGGACTGGCCGCCGGAAGGCGGTTCGCGCCCGTTCTCGATGGACGTGTACGATCCGCCGGCATACGACTCCTTCGAGGTGTACGCGCAGCCGTGGTGATGGCCATGGTTGCGCATCAGTACCCGTGCGCGTGCAGGTAGTCGTCGTCGAAGCCGAAGTAGTGGCCGATCTCGTGCAGCACGGTTTTGCGAATCTGCCCCACCAGCTGCGCCCGCGAGCCGCAGACCCGCTCATGCGGACCCTTGAAGATCGTGATGATGTCCGGCAGAACGCCGCTGTAGCCGGTGGTGCGCTGCGGCAGCGGCACGCCCTGATACAAGCCAAGGAGTTCGCCGCGCGGGTCGGCCATGGTGCCGCGCTCGCGGTCCGTCGGCTCGTCGGCCACGGTGATGGCGATGTTGTGCAGCACCGCCTTGAACCGCTCCGGTACGCCGTCCAGCGCCTCGGCCACCGCGGCGTCGAACTCGTCGTCGCTGATCCGCATGCCGGTCACCGTCCGTTCGGGTAGATCACGACCTTGCAGCTGGAACCCGAGCGCAGCGCGGCCAGCGCCTCGCCGAAATCGTCGATGTCGAAGCGGTCGGTGATCAGCCGGCGCAGGTCCACCACGCCGGCGGCCAGCATGCGCGCCGTCGTCTCGAAGGTGAAATGGCCGATGAACGTGCCGTGGATCGTCACGCCCCGCATCGCCAGATCCGCCTGGTCGATGGTCTGCCGGCTGCGCGCGTTCAGCCCGAAGGCGATCACGTCGCCGCCCTTGCGCACGCAGTCCAGCGCCTGCGGCAGCAGACAGCCGACCACGTCGATCGCCGCATCCACGCCGATGCCGTCGGTCGTGTTCCGGCAGGCGGCGACCGGATCGCTCCCCCGGTCGCACAGGATGTCCGCGCCCAGCTCGCCGGCCATCGCCAACCGTTCCGCGGACAGGTCGCTGACCACGATGTGCGCCGCGCCCGACGTCTTGAGCAACGCCACGAACATCAGCCCGATCGGCCCGCATCCCAACACCGCATACGACTTGCCCGGCCGCAGGTCAAGCTTCTGCAGCGCGCCCATCGCGCAGTTGACCGGCTCGGTCAGCACCGCCGTGTCCACCGGGGTCCCCGCCGGCAGTCTGATCGCCTGCGACTGCGGCATGACCTGGTACTGGCACATGAACCCGTCGATGTCCTCGCCCATCGACCGCAGCGACGCGCACTCGTTGTACTGCCCGCCATGGCACATCGTGCAATGCCCGCAGGGCAGATTGTTGTCGCCCACCACCATGTCACCGGGCTGGAACGCGTCCACGGCGTCGCCCACGGCCACTACTTCGGCCACCATCTCATGCCCGATGATCACGCCGGGCGTGGCGTGCGCGCCGGGCGGGTCGAGCAGGATCTGGTTGTCCGTGCCGCAGATGCCGCAGGCCAGCACCCTGACCAGCAGGTCGGTCGGACCGGTCAGCCGCGGCGTCGGCACCTGCCTGACCGCCCACTGCCCGACCTTCTCGAACACCACCGCCTTCATCGTTGCCGGAATATCCATCGTCATGCTTGCTCCTTCGCCGTTGCTCGCACCATCTACTCTACGGGTATTCGGCATGTGGCGTGCGCCGGCGTGCGTCGGCGTGCGTCGGGGGCGTCGACGGGTGCCGGCGGGCGCGGCGCCTCACGGTGCGTCGATACCGGTGCGGCCGGAGTAAAGTGGTGTCCAACCGATACGGATGTGAAAGGGGACGTGCATGGTACCGGATCAGGATGCGGATCGCCGCGAAACACTGCTTCACTCGGCATATGACGCCGCCACGGTGCGCGCTCTGGAACGCCCCCTGCTGGATGACGGCGTGCCGCTGATGCGCATGGCCGCGGGCGCGGTGGCCGAGATCGCCGCCCGTCTGCTCGACGACGAGGGCATCGACCTGTCCGAGGCGCGCGTCGTGGTGCTCGTCGGTGCCGGAGACAACGGCGGCGACGGTCTGTACGCGGCGGCCCGTCTGGCCGAGGCCGGTGCCTCCGTGACCGCGGTCGCGGTCGGCAGGTCGCTGCACGAGTCCGCGTTCGCCGCGATGGTGCGCGCCGGCGGCAAGGTGCTGGTGCTGGATCCCCGCGCCCGGATTCCCGGCTGCGCGAGTGACTTCTCCGCCGGCGAGGCGGGAGAACGGTTCGAGACGGCGCTGTCGATCATCTCCCGCGCGCATGTGCTGATCGACGCGATGACCGGCATCGGCATCGAAGGCGGACTGCGCGGCATCCCGGCGGCCATCGCCTCCTCGATGGGCCTGGACGGTGCGGTGCCGGAACGCCCCGCTGCGCCGGAATACGAGCGTACACGCCGGTTCCCGATGGTGGTGGCCGTCGACGCCCCCTCCGGCGTGGGGATTGACGACGGCGCGCTGCCCGGCGCATACATCCCGGCCGACGCGACCGTGACGTTCGGCGCGATGAAGCCCTGCGCGATGATGCCTCCCGCCTGCTATGCGCAGGGACGGCTGACATTGGTGGACTTCGGGTTCGACGTGGACGACGCCGAACCCGCGGTGGAGATGGTTGATGACGAGACCGCTGACGAACTGGTCCGGCTGCCGCGACTGACCGACTCGAAGTACTCGCGCGGCGTGGTCGGGCTGGTGACCGGTTCCGCGCGCTACCCCGGCGCCGCGGTGCTCACCGTCAAGGGGGCCTCACGTGCGAATGTGGGCATGGTGCGGTATCTGGGCCCGCAGCGGGCGCAGGACATGGTGTTGGCCGCCCGCCCCGAAGCGGTGCTGGGCAAGGGGCATGTGCAGTCCTGGGTCGTCGGTTCCGGCGTGCCCGGTGCCGACGACGACCCGGACGGCGAGGACATCCAGCGCGAGACGATCGGCCGTCTGCTGCGCCACTACGATGCCGGCGAGCCGGATGCGCCGAACGGTGTCGAGCCGGAAAACGACGCGTATGACATGCCGCCGATTGTGGTTGATGCGGGCGCGCTCGACCTGCTGCCTAACCGTGTGCCGCCGCAGGCGCTGATCACGCCGCACGCCGCCGAGCTGGCGCGCCTGCTGCAACGCCTGGGCGAGGACATCGACGTGGATGACGTGCTGGCCGAACCGTGGCGTTGCGCGCGCCGCGCGCACGCGCTGACCGGCGCGACGGTGCTGCTCAAGGGGGCTGTGACGATCCTGGTCGGTGAGGAGGACGGCGAGGAGCGGACCATATTGTCCGGCGCCGCGCCCGCATGGCTGTCGACCGCCGGCGCGGGCGACGTGCTGGCGGGCATGCTGGGCGCATTGCTCGCCCAGGACTCCCCCGATATCTCCCATGCCGACGCCTCGATCGTGGAGATCGCCGCGGTCGGCGCATACCTGCACGGTCTCGCCGCCGGGCTCGCGGCCGACTGTGAACAGCGCGGCTGGTCGGCGCCGGCGGTGTACGGGCAGCATCACACGGAGCCGACACCCGCGCCCGGACACCCCATCATCGCCTCCGATATCGTGGCGGCTATCCCACAGGTGTTCGAGGAGGTTATCCAGTAGTCGCCGGTAGACTGGGCGGTATGAGCGAACAGACCCCTATCACCGATGTCGTCTTCGATTTCTGCGGCGTGCTGCTGGACTGGCAGACGCGCGCCTGTCTGGAAGGCGTCCTGCCGCAGGTGTTCGTGGACTGGATCTGCGCCGACGATGACCCCTGCGGGTTTTTCCACTATGAGGACCGAATGGACGCCGGCGAGGATTTTGCGGACATCTATCCCGATGTGGTTCGCGAGCATGGCAAGGAGGTGGCGCAGGTGTTCCGGTACTACATCGAGCATTACGGGGATGCGCTCCCCCGCATGCTGCCGGGGATGGAGCAGCTGCTGGGCGACCTGAACGCCGCCGGATACCGGGTGTGGGGGCTGACCAATTGGTCGCATGAGACGTTCCACATCGCCTTCGAGAAGTATCCGCAGCTGGAGCGGCTGCTGCGCGGCACGGTGGTGTCCGGCGTGGAGAAGATGCACAAACCGAACGCCGACATCTACCGGCTGGCCGAGCAACGGTTCGGATTGACGCCGGCCGGCACCGTGTTCTTCGACGACACCGCCAGGAACGTGGCGGGCGCGCAGGCCGTGGGCTGGCACGCCTTCCGGTTCTCCGACGCCGAACAGGCGCGTGCCGACCTGCATTCGTTGGGTTGCGCACTATGACGTTGCTGCAACTGAAGTACATCGTCAAGATTGTCGAATGCGGGTCCATGAACGAGGCCTCGCATGAGCTGTATGTCTCGCAGCCCGCATTGAGCGCGTCGGTGCGCGAGCTGGAGAAGGAGCTGGGCATCGAGATCTTCACCCGCTCCTCCCAGGGCATCGCACTGACCGTGGACGGCGCCGAATTCCTGACCTACGCCCGCCAGGTGCTCGACCAGGCGGCGCTGCTCGAGGAACGGTACAAGAACGCCAAGCCGCGCAAGCAGCTGTGCTCAGTGGCCACGCAGCATTACATGTTCGCCGTGGAGGCGTTCGTGGAGATGATCAACGCCACGCAGTCGGACGAGTACGAGTTCACGATCCGCGAGACGCGCACCCGGGACATCATCAACCAGGTGGCGAACCTGCAGTCGGAGATCGGCATCCTGTACCTGTCGGAATTCAACCGGCAGGTCATCGGCAAGCTGCTGCGCGAGAAGCATCTGGAGTTCCACCCGCTGTTCCGTTCCGGGTTGCAGGTGTTCATCTCACGCGACAATCCGCTGGCCGGACGGGATCGGGTGACGATGAAGGACCTGGAGCCCTATCCGTTCATCCAGTTCGAGCAGGGCGAGGAGGGCAGCTTCTTCTTCGCCGAGGAGGCGGTTTGGCCGGAGAACTCCCCCAAGCAGATCAATGTGACCGACCGGGCCACGATCCTCAACTTCATCATCGGTCTGAACGGCTACACGGTGTGCACCGGCATCGACAACGGCGACCTCAACAACGAGAAGATCGTCACCGTGCCGCTGGACTCGGACGAGACGATGACGGTCGGCTGGATCTCCAACGAGCGTGCGCGCCTGTCCGCCGCGGCCGAGACCTATCTGGACCGGCTGCGCGAGGTCATCGCCAAGCACGGCTACGAACCCATCGGATAACGCCTTCCCGGACCGGACGGGGTACGGTTGCCACTGTTATTGACACGTATATAACAGTGTGCTGACTGTTCTATCGGACTATAGAACAGTGGACGATGGTCGTGCGTGCCTGATCACAGGCCGAAGTGTTCGCGCATGTCGGCCACGCGGCCCTTGGCGAGCGGGATGGTGGACTGCGCCGCGTCGGACAGGGTGAGGTTGTAGCTGTTGCGGGTGAACCGTTCCAGTTTGGCGACCTTCTGCACGTTGACGATATAGGAACGATGGCAGCGGAAGAACCCGAACCGTTCCAGCATCGCCTCCAGCTCGTCGAGGGTCAGCGCGGTCTGGTACCGCTGGCCGCGCACCGATACGTAGTTCGCCCGGTTGATGCTTTCGATGAAGTCGACCTCGCGCGGATCGAACAGCAACGTCGTCGTGCCGCTTTTGCAGACGATCTTGACGACCTGCACCTCGTCGGGTTCCGCATCGTCCTGCTGTGGATCCTGCGCGGATTCGGGTATCGGACTCCCGCCGTCGGCGTCGCCGGTTTCCGTCTGCGCCGCGATGCACCGGTCGTCCTCCATCCACCACGCCGTGCCGGGCATCAGCAGCGCATCACGCAACGGCTGGCCCGTCGTGATGAACAACGTGCCGCGCTCGCTGGCTTCCGCGATCCATCGCAACGTCAATGAGCGCGCGGCCGAGCCAAGGTAGCCGAGCGGGTATTCGATGAAGCAGATCTCGGGATCGGCCAGGCTCATGCGGGCGAAGTTCACCATGGCCCGCTGCTCGTCGTCGAGCTTGCCGATGCGTTTCGACGCCACGGGCCGCAATCCGAAATGGTCGATCGCCGTCTCGGCGTCCGCCCTGGTGCCGGACAGCGCGCCGAAGAAGCGCAGGTATGAGCGCACGCTGTCACGGTCGAACCCGCGATCGGAGCGCAGGTAGAAGGCGCAACGCCGGTTCTTGTACAGTCTGCGGACCGTGTCAAGCGCCCTCATCGTGACCGGCCGGCTGCACTCCACGTGGATGTTCGACTCGCGTTCGCCGTCGATCAGCGATTCCACGGAATCATAACTGTGCATCGTTCTCCTTGCACGTACCGGACAGAACCTGGATTCAGCCTAACAAACGGTTACGATGGAACAGGCGTGATCGGCACCGTAGGCAGGAGGGAACCGCATGACCGCACCACGAGCATTCCGGGCGCTGCTGCGGCATGACATTATGATGATGCTGCGTTCCGTGTATCTCATGTACCTGCTGTTGCCGCTGGCCGCCGGACTGCTGTTGCGGGCATGGCTCGCCGGCGGTGACGACGATCGGCTGGGCGTGGCGTTCATGCTGCTGCTGACGGTGCTGTTCGCGATCGCGATGGCCGGGACGTTGCCGGGCCTGTATCTGTTGGTCGAGGAGCGCGAGCGCGGCAGTTGCCAGACGCTGGTGAGAACCGGGGTCTCCCCCGCGTCGATGATGTGGTCGAAGCTGGCCGCCGGCGTCGCCTGGAGCATGGCGTTGTCGGCGGTCGCCCTGGCCATGCTCTCCCCGTTCGACGCGACATGCACGGTGATGCTGTGGCTGTCGTGCCTGCCCGCCGCGGTTGCGATCGCCGGCGCGGCCACGGCGTTCGGCGGGGTGATCGCCAGCCAGTCGGACACCTCGACGCCTTCGCTGGTGATCGTGACCTTGCTGATGTTCGGCATGCTGGCGCCGATGGATCCCTCCCTGCGGATGGTGTCCGAATTCCTGCCGGCGAACCTCTATGTGGATACGGTTATGGCCATGGCCACGGGCCGATCGCCGCTGATGGGGTGGCTGCCCGTTGCGGCGATCAACCTGATATGGCTCATGGCCTCCTTGATGCTGTTCCGCTGGTCTCTGCGGCGTTTCCGCACCGCCGCGCGGTCAGTTGTCCCGGGCGAGTCGTCTGAACAGCAGTCCGAACGCCACGGTGCAGACGATGATCCAGACCGCGGTCACCGCAACCGGCGGTAACGCGTCCATGCTCAGCAGCCTGTCCTCGGCCAGCAGCTTGAACAGCTGATCCGTGCCGCCCGTCGGCAGGAACCGCGTCACGTTGGACACCTCTTCGCCGATCATCGAGAACATCGGCGCGATCGCCACCAGCAGCATCGGCACCGCGTACAGGCCCGACGTCATCTGGTCGCGGGACAGGAGCCCCAGCAGCGCGGAGACCAGCATGATCGGTATCGCGCCGATGATGCCGATCGCCAGGAACGCTGGCAGCATGCGGGCCGGCGCGCCGATGATGAGGAAGCAGACGGCCTCGGTGATCGCGGTCAGCACAAGCGTCACCGCGAGTTTGGCGGTAAGGATCTGCCCGGCGCCCACGTTCGCCAGCATCAGCGTGCGCAGCGTGTGCTTCTCCTTCTCCTCGGCCAGACCGTAGAGCAGCACCATCGACCCGACCATGGCGATGGTGAAGATGGCGGCCGTGGACATCAGGAACCCGTCGGTGAGCGTGCGGCCGGCCGACGTGTCCACCGCGTCGCCGCCGATGCGGCGCATCATGTACCGGTACAGCAGCATGAAGCCGATGGGCATGAGGCAGGAGACCAGCATGGTCGGGTTCTGCAGAACGTCGCGGGCGTCCTTGCCGCACAGGACGGCGATCTTGCGGGTATTCGCGTTCATGTCAGAACTCCTTCCCTGTCAGTTCGAGGAAGACCTCCTCAAGGTTCGGTTCGTCGGAATGGATGGAGAGGATCTCCCCCGACCGCAGCAGGCCGTCTATCTGTCCGGCCGCCGCGGCGTCCTTCGTCGTTTCGATGGTACCGTGCGTGCGGGTCCGTATCGTGATGTGGTTGCGGGCGAACCGCAGTTTCAGCCGTTCCGGCTCGTCGCAGGCCGCCAGATGACCCTCCGCGAGGATGCCGATGCGGTCGCAGACGGCGTCCGCCTCGGCCATGTCGTGCGTGGTCAGGAACACCGTGGTGCCGGAGGCCTTCAGCTCGCCGAGCATGCGGTGCACCTCGGCCCGGGTGGCGGGGTCGAGTCCGCTGGTGGGCTCGTCGAGGAACAGCAGCTCGGGCGAATGGATCATCGCCGCCAGCAGGGCGGCGCGCTGACGCATGCCCTTCGAACAGTTCTTGATCGGCGTCTTGGCGTCCTTGTCCAGCCGCATGCGGGCGAGCAGCGGTTGGACGCCGCGCTCCGGCACGCCGCGCAGGCGTGCGTAGAAGCGCAGGTTGTCCGCGATGCTCAGCCGCTCGTACAGGGCGCTGGTGTCCGAGAGGATGCCGATGCGTTCGTAGTCGGATTCGCTCGCGCGTTCGATCGGACGGCCGAACAGCGTGATGCGCCCGGAATCCTTGACCAGCTGGCGGGTCAGCAGCTTGATGGTGGTGGTCTTGCCCGCGCCGGAGGGGCCGAGGAACCCGAACGTCTCGCCGCGCCGCACGGCGAAGGTGAGGTTGTGCAGCACCTGCTTGCTGTCGAATGACAGGCAGACGCCATCCATCGACATGATGGTCGTCATCGTATGCTCCTTTCGTGAGGCGATGCCACCATCCTGCGCCATCGGGGCGTTCCGCGCGGCGGAAATGCCTGACGGGAGGCGGTTCTCGGACGAATGGAGCATACGCGGGCACGAACGGAGCGAGGGCGACACGTGTCGCCGGCGCCGGGCTTGCGACGGCGCCGGGCCGCGGACGGATCACAGTCCGGGGATCTGGCCGTAGACGTAGCGCGCGTCATCCGCGTCCGCCTGCGAGGTGGCATGGTCGCCGGGAGCCCCTGCGGTGACCAGGATGTAGGTCCTGCCGCCGAACCGTGCGGCGGTGGCCAGGCACAGGCCGGCCTCCGGCGTGTATCCGGTTTTGCCGGCCACGATCCACCCGCCGGCGACGAGCGGCGTACCCAGTTCCTCGAACACGGTGCTCGCGACGGTCAGATCCCCGTCGTGCAGGCTGGCGCTGGACATCGTATGCGACGGGGAACCTGCGATGGTGCGGAAGGTGCCGTTGCGCATCGCATGGGCGAACAGCGTGGCCATGTCCCGCGCCGTCGAGTAATGGTCGGCGTCATGCAGGCCGGTCGGGTTCGTGAAATGCGTGCCGGACATGCCGAGCGCGGCGGCGGTCCGGTTCATCAGCTCGACGAACGCCTCGACGTCGCCGGCCACATACCGTGCCAGCGCGATGGCGCAATCCGCCCCGGAAGGCAGCATCAGCCCGTACAGCATGTCCTCCACGGTGGCGCTCTCCCCCGGCTGCAGGCCGGCCATCGAGGCGTTCTGCTCCCACAGCTCCGGGAACATGTCGGCCGGGGCCTCGACCACGGCGTCCAACGTCTCGGCGTGGTCGAGGACCACCACCGCGGTCATCACCTTGGTCAGCGAGGCGGGATACATGCGTGCGTCGGCGTCGCGCGATGCGATGGCCTCGCCGCTGTCGGCGTCGATGAGCATCGCGTACCGGCTGCTCAGCCCATCGAACGATACGGTTGGGCCGAACGGCGCGCCGCCGGTCGCATATAGCAGCGCCGCCAGGCAGACGATGGCGGCGGCCATCACCACCGCGACCGCCGTCCGCCACGAATGCAACTGTCGACGCGGGACCGTCGACACCGGCGCCGCATCGGTTCGCCGTGCGGGACTGGTCGCCGTCGGGCGGAGTATCGGGTGGTCATATCGGGATGCGCTCATCTCAAGCCTCTTTCCTCCAGGTGGTTGATTCGAACCTCACGCTAGAGGAGTCGCGCCTGCCGAAGGCCCCGGGATGATGAGCGTTCGATTAAGGAACGATGAAGGCCGCTGCTCTGCGGCTTCAGGCTGTGACGGGCAGCGTCACCGTGAACGTGGTGACGCCGTCGGCGCTGGAGGCCGCGATCGAGCCGCCGTGCGCCTCGGTGATCTGCCGGGCGATGGACAGGCCGAGGCCTGCGCCGCCGTCGGCGCTGCTGCGGGACGAGTCGAGACGGTAGAACTTGTCGAACAGCAAGTCGAGCTTGCGCGCGGGGATGGTGCGGCCATGATCGCTGATCGCGATGCGGGCGGTCGCCTCGTCCGCCGTGCCCTCGACCGTGATGACGCTGCCGCGCTCGCTGTAGGCGATGGCGTTCTTCATCAGATTGTTGAACACGCGGGCCAGTTTCTCCGCATCGGCCGTAATGGTCAGGGCGTCGGGCATATGCAGTTGCACGGTGTTGCCGTGCGCCTCAAGCTGCGGGTGGAACTCCTCGACCATCTGCACCATGAGCAGGCTCACATCCACCGGGCCGACCTCCAACGGCACGTTCGACAGATTGAACCGGGTGATGTCGAAGAACTCGTCGACCAGCGCGTCCAGGCGTTGGGCCTTGTCCAGCGCGATATGCGTGTACCGGCGTCGCTGTTCCTCCGGCATGTCCTCCGCCTCGTCCAGCAGACTCAGATAGCCGACCACCGAGGTCATCGGCGTGCGGATGTCATGCGCGAGATACATGACCAGATCGTTTTTGCGCTGTTCGGCCATCCGCGCCTCGAACGCGCGGCGGTCCAATCGCCGCCGCGCCTCGCCGAGCGCGACCGCCACATCATCCAGCTCGTCGGGCAGCTCCGACATGCGCCTGTCATCCGCCAGCAGCTGGGCGATCCCATCGGTCAGCGTCGAGAAGATCCTCACCACATACGGCCTGACGATGAGCAGGTAGCCGAGGACGAACACCAGCACGAACACCAGCGCCGCCACCGCCGGCGCCAGATTGCGCATGCCCTGGATGATATATACCGCGGATTCCCAATCCACATACCACACGTCGGTCAGCCAGGTGGCGATCGCGTCGGCGTTCCACATCAGCCGCAGCAGCAGCACGGCCGCCAGACCCAGTCCCAGGGCACCCAGCATGCGCAGGGCCAGGATGAAGGCGAACCGGCTGCCGGCGCCCCGCCGTCTGCGGTGCTCCGGCTTGGCGACGTCCGGAATCGGCGCGCCCCGGCCGGCCGGGGGGTCAGCAGTCGTCGCCGAGCCGGTAGCCGACGCCCCAGACGGTGTGGATGAATCGCGGTCGATCAACCTGATCTCCTATCTTGTCTCTCAGATGCCTCACATGCACGCTGATGGCGTTGCTGGTCTTCAGATACGGTTCCCCATCCCACATCGCATGGAACAGCTCCTCGGCGCTCACCGCTTCTCCCAGATGCCGGAACAACGCCACCAGGATCGCGAACTCGCTGGGCGTCAGACGCACGCGCCGGCCGTCCACGCTCACGGCACGGGTGCGCGGATCCACCGCCAGCCCGCGGTATTCATAGCGTTCCTCATCGCGGCGGGTGCCGCCTGCTGACCGGTCGTAATGCGTGTAGCGGCGCAGCTGGGCGTTGACGCGGGCGACGAGCTCCAACGGACGGAACGGCTTGGTCACGTAATCGTCGGCGCCGAAGTTCAGTCCGGTGATCTTGTCGACCTCATCGTCGCGCGCCGTCAGCATGATGATCGGCCAGCGGTGGGTTTTGCGGATCTCGCGGCACAGATGGAAGCCGTTCATGTCGGGCAGCATGACGTCCAGCACGGCTAGGTCGATGGCGATATCGGGGTCGGAGACCGCTTCGAGCGCACCCGCCGCATCATAGCGGACTTGGGTCTGGTAGCCCTCGGCCTCAAGGTAGACGGCGACCAGATCGGCGATCTCCCTCTCGTCGTCCACGATCAGCACGGTCCCCTTGCCGCCGTCACCGTTCACGGCACCCTCCTTGCACTCGTTGCCGGACTTCCGCCGAACCCTACCGAGTGTAGCGCACCGTTCGGGGATGCGGACCGTCGGACGATGAAGAAAGGATTAAGGAACGGAGTGAAGCGTGTATAGAAAATGTGGGTGCCGATTCAATATGAATCGGCACCCACACTATCTACTTTTTGAATTGATTGTGTTCAGAAGTGTTGTGGTTGGAAAATATCTTACGGAAATCGATAGTTGTTACCTTTCGGGAATCTAACGCGCTAATAAAATCATGTATTGAGCGCGCTCCTGAACAATACAATGCTGCTGATGTACAAAGCAAAGCTATCAACCCAGGAATCAACGTTTTTTCCAGAAGGACTCCGTAAACACCAAATGAGAAATACAAAATGCCGGATAGAGAATCTCCCATCAGAGAGGGTTCATTAAAAATCTCTGATCCCACCCACATAATGAGGGCATAAGCGATAAATATAATGCATGCGCGCCAAGCTGCACCCACTGTTTCTTTTTTAGGAACAAGGATGTTTATTACAGTGAAGACAACAGGCATTGCCGCAGTATATATGTAGCAGATACCAAATACGATGAGTAAGATCGATCCGATGATTGCCACTTCGTCATTATAGAGATCGATGACTTCTAGGACATCTCCGCATCCATTAATAATTGCATAAGCAAGGATTATCGCCATAATGGCCATGATGATGCCGTTTGCGGCGAGAAGTACGTTTGCACCAGTCATGTGTATTCTTGCGGGAATGCTGCTATTGTCTGCTAGGGTTTGGATTTTGTTTGCGAATCCGTTCAATGAAGTATGTGGCGTGTTAATCCACGATTGTTCTTTTGAGTTGGATTGCTGTGATTTATTCGCCGCTGTACTTGTTCCACATGAGTCGCAGAACTTTGCGTCATCAGCAAGCAGCGTTCCGCAGTTACGGCAGTACATGATTGTTCCTTTCTGTGTTACCCGAAGATTGTGTGTCGTTGGTTTAGAAGGTATATCGTCTGTAGAGATTGAGGATTTCATTCCCTCCCGGCATTGAGCAGTGCAATGGTCTCATCGGTGGCCTGTCTGGTCGATTCGCAAGTCGGCTGACCGTCATCGCCCAAAGGCCGCGCCAGCGTATACCGGATGGTGGTCGAAGCGGAGTCGTAACGCTGCATATCGGCTTCGTGTTCGGCATCGCTCAACGGTTCGCCATCACGCAGCCACTGCCACTGGTTGGTGCTTTCGTCCCTGGCATACGTTGTTGTCTTCGGGCCGTCGGCGTTGTAGGAAAACACCGCGTAGTCGCCATGTGAACTAAGGAGACTGGGAGCGTACAGGATGGCGCTGCCATCGTCATATGTTCTGAGTTCAAGGAAGACATAGCCGCCGTTCGAACCGCCGGGTTCCCCGGTGTATATGGAGTCCAGCGTTCGTGAATCCTGGTCGTATTCCCACACGTTCACCATCCATTGCGACGTCTCGAAATTGCTGGAATCGCCGGAATTCACCGCGGTCAGCAGCTCCTTGGCGCCGTCGCCGTTGAAATCGACTAATACGGCGGCGGCCAGACCATGCAACCACTCGGCGTACGTTCCCGTTATCGTCCCCGTTCCGTACTGATACTGTAGTTCGTTCACTTTGTCGGCGTAGGCGGCGGTGGCGGCCTTGGCGGTTGATGTCGCATCGGACGATTCGCCGTTGGCATCGGAGAAGCCGTGCATCATGCCCTGCTTGATGACTTCGATGGTTCGGTCCGTGCGAGTCAATACGTCGTCGGGCAGGGTGAATTCCACATTCGGAGAGGATGTCCAATCTGTGTTGGTCACGGATAGCCAATCGTATTCGTACGATGTGTTGTCATCCAGGCCGAGGGAATGTCGACTGTCCTCATAGGTTTGGCGATCCGTCTGTCGGCCGTTGACATACCATACGTCAGATGAGTTCGGATCGCCGTTTGATGCGGGACGGGCGAAATCCGTAACACTCATCGCTTTGCCGTCGCTGCGGATAATCTGCTCGTGGGCCAGACCATCGTTCTGGCCGTAATCCCATCCATAGAGCATCGGTGTCTCCGTATGCGCGATGCCAACGCCGACCCACCCGGCACCAGGTGCCGAATCGGTGTCTTCCGCACATGGTCGATTATCGTAAATCAACGCCAACGCCGACTTTTCCGCATCATACTGCCATATCTGCAATTTCCAATCCGTCAGATGAGTGTCTGAAGAATCCGAATCGTCGAGGTAGGCGACAAGCAGCTCCTCAATGCCGTCATCATCGAAATCGATGAGTCTGACATCGCCCAGGCCGCTGAGATAGGTGCCGACAAGACCCTGATCGACTTGAACCAGCCGGCCTTCGCCATACTGATTCCGGAGTTTGCGGATTGTGTCGTAGAACAACGCGTAGGCGATGTGACGCGCGTTGGATGTCCGATCATCGTTCTTGCCCGGATTATCGGAGCCGTCCGGATTGCCGCCATTCGGTTCCGGCTTGACCTTGAGTTCGTCGTGAACCATGCCGTCTTGCCCTTCGTCGGTATTGGAATCTTTGCCGGAGGCGTTGCCGTTTGGTTCGTCGTTTGTTTTCTCCTGATTGACGACGGTGAGGTCGGGCACGTCGAGGAGTACACCATCGGGGTCGCGGGCGATTACCGAATACGTGCCGCCCGATTCGGCGCCGACCTTATTCGGCGTGAACTCGCCGCCTGATACATGTGTGGTGGTCACCTCGCCAGACTCGTCCATCACCGTCACGTCGTATTCGTTCAACGGCTTCCCATCGTTCCCGTACAACACGATCGTTGTGGATGGGCGGACCTTCACTGCTTTGGACGAACCGTAATACACCACATCCCGGTCTGCATCCGCGTCGACACCGCCAAGTAGACGTGGGACCACCATGACGGCCGCCACCACAACCAGAATCACCACCACAACCGCAGCGATGATTCCGACAATAAGGCGACGGTGTTGTTTTCGGTGCGACTCCACGCCTTCGACCCCGTTGCTCTGAGCGCCTGCGGATGTTGCGTTGCCGTCATGACCTGGTATACCGGCACCGCAATTGGTGCAGAACTTATTGGTTTCGTCAATCGGAGAACCACAATTGGGACACTGCATGATGATTCCCTCTCGGATTGGTTGGATAACGTATAGATTCCTGGTCAGTATGAACGGATTGCGGAGATGATTCCGTTCAGATCATAGATTCCAGCGCCGGTGTACGTGGATGTGGACGCGTTGAATGTGGCGTTCTCCAGGGGGTTGACGGCCTGTGAAGTGTCATAGACGTCATCGAGCGTATCCGCGTATTCGGATTCGGATACTTCTTTACCACCCCAGTAATAGCGGTAGGACCAATTGCCATTGTTGTTCTCTTCGATGTACTGACCTTTGGCTACTGCTACGAATCTGCCGTTTTCAATTGAATAGACGAGATTGAAGTAGTTACCCATGACACCGCCATAATTCATGAAGAGATTCTGGCCTTCGATGTAGGTGAATCCACTGCGGTCTATTGTTTGTTCAATGACCTTGCCTTGGGCATAGGAGTAAACGTTACCACCTTCAGCCTCGCTGCCCCAGCAGGTGTACACCTCCGGAATATCATTGCCGTCGATGTCGATGAGTGTGTATGTCCCATCGGTCACGTGGACGGAATCATTCGCCTCCTGATCGATGCGGTCGATGTACGCCTGCTTCCATGCCTCGGAATCCTTGGTTTCATTCGCGGAATCACCGGTTCCGTCATCGTCAAAGCCATGCATCATACCCTGGAGAATCTGTTCGATGGTGGTCTTGGTGTCGTTGAGCGTCTTCTGACAGGTGTATTCCTCGTCAGTAGAACCGGGATTGTAGAGCGTGGAGTGCATCTCATATGCATAGGTGTTGGTCAGACCGAGTTCGTTCTGTTGCTCGTTGAATTGTTGTTCATCCACTGCTTTGCCGTCGATGTAATACCGTTGTTCCGCATTTTGGGTGTACATACCCATCGTTTCGATTGAGAAGGTTGATGACATCAACGTGCCGTCTTCGGTGTTCGCCAGAACATGTTCGTTGTAGGTAACGCTTGTAGTGTCAGAATTATCGGATATCGGCTTGTAATCGATTCCCTTAATGGTATACCCACCGTTGTGATTACTAAGGATATTCACATAAGCTAGTCCTCCATTCGTGTAGTATGTGGGACCCGTATAGACCTGATTAAGTGCGGAAGTATCAGAGTTGAACTGGTATACTTCGACATTGAACTCGCCCATAAATGTATCCATATATCCAGGGGTGTTGTAGTCGATCGTCAGACCTTGCGGGCAGTGAGCAACGACGAGTTCCTCGATGCCATCCTCGTTGAAATCCAGCAGGTGCACGAAACCAAGGCCGTCAATCCACTGTTCACCACTGGAGGAGCCATCAACTACTTGTCCTTCGCCGTATTGGTCTTGGAGCTCCTGAATCTTGTCGTAGAACAGCGCGTAGGCGGTGCGACGTGAGTCGGATGTCTGATCATCGTTCTTGCCCGGATTATCGGAGCCATTCGGATTGTTGCCGTCGTCCGTCTCGGGCTTCACCACGAGCTCGTCATGGATCTCGTCATTCTTGTTATCCCCGTCGTCGGGATTCTTCTGCTGCTCGACGACATCGAGGTCGGGCACGTCGAGAACCGTGCCGTCCGGGTCGCGGGCGATCACCGAGTACGTGTCTCCCGGCTCCGCCCCCACTTCGGTCGGCGTGAATTCGCCGTCGGTCACGTGCGTGGTGGTCACCTCGCCAGACTCGTTCATCACCGTCACGTCGTACTTGTCCAGTGGCTTTCCATCGTCCCCGTACAACACAATCGTCGTGGACGGACGGACCTTCGTGGCCTTGGACGAACCGTAATACACCACGTTCCGATCCTCTACCGAATCGGCGCCTCCAGTACCGCCGAGCAGGCGCGGGACCACCATAACGACCGCCACTACAACCAGGATTACCACCACAACAGCAGCGACAATCCCAACGGCAAGCCGCAGCCGACATGCGCTGATCTGGTTATCATCATCATTGTTTCGATCGTCCGCGTTGTCGGAATCGTTGGTGCCATTCAAGTCATCGCCGACTGTGCCAATGCGTTCCGGACGTGTGTCGGTTCCGTCACCGTTGTCCGGTGTGCCCGCCGGCGTGGCATCCGTTTCTTCGTAGTCATCGGACGGCGAGGATTCGGGAACGCTGTTGGTGAGGGATTCACCTTCGGCAACGATCGTCTCCTGTCCATCATTCCTCTGCATCCCGGTGGTGACGGAATCGGGCCTAGATACAGGTGCACCGCATCTGGTGCAGAACTTATCGGACGGATTCAACGGATGTCCACAGGATTCACAAAACATATGGGCCTCTTTCTCTCTCGTGTGTTGCGTTGCGATGCAGACGATGACGATGCATCGCGTCATGTTCCCGCTGTGTATAGCGAATGGACATCGGTGCCGACGGACAGTGCCGTGTCGAATCCGAGCCCGTCCACGACGATCTCCCGAACCGTGGTGGACATCTTGTCGGTGGCACCCTCGCCTACGTCATCCCCTCCATCGGTGCTCTCCTCGACAGGAATTGCCACGATCAACCCCTCATCGGCGATATAGTACCGCGTTTCGTCGGCGATCAGATTGTCCAGTTCGTCGCCGACGGGGAATGTGGCTTCATCTTCCGGATGGTTGGCTACGTACTGACGCACCGCATCGACGGCTTTGCTTTGCATCTCGGTTGCGGTCATATTGGCGAATGTGCTGGTGGAGATCACCGTACCGGTGTCCAGGTCGTACAACGTGCCGGAGACCTGGACTTCGAAGTAGTTGTTCCAGTCGATGAGTCGGCGTTCAGTGCGAACGCTGGCCACCGAACCGTGCAGGAACGTAACCTGTTCGGTATGCAGTACGCATTGGGGGTCGGATGCGGTGTCCGAATCCCATGCTTTGGCGTCATTCAACTCTTGGTTGAACACGTCCTCGATAGTATTGTTCAATCTGTCCGAACCGGATCCGGATGAGTCCGAGGCGTCGAACTGCACATAGCTCCAGGTCGTGTTCACCTCCATCTTGGTGTCGCCGCGATGATAAACGAAGTTCGCATCCATAGTGACATCCCGGCTCGTATAAGTGTCTGTGGGCAGGATCGCTCCGTCCGGATTATCGGGATCGGGTCTCAGCGCGATGGTCTCCGATGCGTCGGTATCCTCGGACGCGTCGTCGGCGCGATCGTTGGTGAGACCATCGCCAAGGCGAACGTTGGGACAACGGTAGCGTCGCTGCTCCTTCCCGGTCTGCTCGATGACCATGCCGTACGTGCCATCTGGCACATCATCGAATTCCGAAAACGAGAATCCGTCGGTGTTGTCCACCGGCAGCACCGCTTCGCTCCAGTCCTCACCGGAGGCGTCTGTTGTCGCGGTCGATTGATCTTCCTCCCGATTGGTTGCCGATGGCTGGAGCGTGACGCGGTATGAGGTTAGTGGCTCGCCGTCCAAGCCATAGGCGATGAGTTTGGTTCGCCGTGTCACGTCGAGTTCGGTGTCGGTGTAGTACACGGTACGGTCCGTCGCTGACACACGATCCGCGGGCTCACCTGTCCGCGTCAGCATCGGTAGCGCAACGGCGATTACAACGCCTGTCGCCACAAGAATTAACGCGACAATGCCGAGGATAATCGGCCAATGCCGCCGGGATCTGGGCTCCGGTTCGCTTTCGATCTCGGGAATCTTCGCGACGACCTGCTGCCGATCCGGTTCAAACTCGGTTCCGCAGACCGTGCAGAACCGAGTTCCACCGATGTTTCGTGCGCCGCAGGCGGTGCAGTACCGTGTTTTCCCGTTGATGTTCATAACGGAACCTTCATGATCAGAACATGTCATACCACAGGTACCATCGACCATCGATGCTGAAGGCTTCCAAAACGCCCGAGACGGTATTATCCTCCTTATCGCCCTTCTGCATGGTACCGATGTCGTCCTTCGCCACAATGGTGGCAGTCAGATCAAGTTCATAACCTTCGTCGATGTCGAGACGCAGGTCGTGATCCTTGAACGTGTCTTCAAGATCATCAATCTCATCGGAATCAATCCTGTCTCCGACGGAAACCTGCGCGGTTACACTGACGTCGTCGATTATGGATTCGATGGATGAGAGCGACCCTTCCATCCCCTCCTTCACCTCGTCAACTACATCGTCACGCGTATACCCGGTTTCCTCAAGCGCCTTGTTGATGATGTCCTTCGGCATTGAGTCGACTACATCCGAAGCGAAGGCATCCAGCGATTCATCATCGAAATCGCTACGGAATAAGTTGTTGTAGTTTTCAGTCAGCATGTCGGCGAGCTGTTGGGGAGAGGAAGCTCGCCCGACGCTTGCCGAGCCACTGCCCACAGCCAGGCTCGCCACCACGATGATGATAGCGAAAATGGCTGCTCCGACCCATTTCGTGTTCAATCCGGCGATAGCGAGGTCGGCGGTTCGCTGTGGCATAACGTTGACTGGATTGGGATTCGGTGCAGACAACGGTTCCGGAGCCGGCACCGGTCCTGGAACCGTTGTCGGAACCATGAGCCGGGTGCCGCAGGTACCGCAGAATGCGGCGGTCGGGTTGACAGGGTTCCCGCAATTGGGGCAGTTCATGCTGTTCTCCTTTTCTTCTTATTGAGCGAAACCTTGATGATGATGGCGATGATGGCCGCAATAATCAGCACGCACACCAGAAGCACAACGCCGGCAATCCAGGAGTTATCAATCAGCTGGCCCTCCTCGTTGGCACCGGCCCGGTACATGCGATCGACAACGCCGTCGCCGTCGTCGTCCACGCGCAGCGTTGTGGTGTCGGCGACCTCGGCAGTGGTGTCGATCATCGTGTCCGGGGTGATATCGATGTCGCTGAATGTGCGGAAATCGTTGTATTCGCCAGCATCGTCAACGAAGCCGATGGTGTAGTCCATGCTTCCGGAACCGGTGCCGTTGATCTCGATATCGTAGGCGGGTCCTTCGCGCAGTCGAAGCACTTTGACCTGATTGGGGTCGTCGTCCTCATCCGCAATGGTGTCGTCCTCGCCCGACGCCGTTGCATTGTCGCCATCGGTCTCGGCCTCGAACGTCAAGGTGCCGAACGATGTGCGTGTAACCGGTTCACCACCTGCGGAGGTCAGCGTCTCGCCGTCGTAGCTCACGGTGATGTCAATCGGACATGCCGCTTTGACGTACACGAATCGTGTGCCGTCGATTTCGTCGGCTATATCGACGAAGAAGCCCGCCAGATCATCGGCATCCTGCACCTCATAGTGACGACCTTCGTCCGCGATGCCCGCGAGCAGCGCCTGCCCATTGGCGTCTTCATTGAAACCGAGCGTGTACATGCGGATGTTCTGATCGCGTATCGAATCGGCATACCCGATCAGTTCGGCGCCGGTCAACCCCTCGTTCGGTTGTCCGTCCGACATCAGTACGATGATACGTTTGTTCGCGCTACTGGAAGCGAGCAGTGTACGTGCCTGCGTGAGTCCGGCCTCGATGTTCGTGTTGCTACCCGCCGAAAGTTCGTCGATCGCGTCGTTCAGGCACGCATCGTCACGATTGAACGGACTGGCCAGTTCGGCCTGTGAATCGTAGGTGACGATGCCGATTCGGGTGTCCTTTTCGAATTCCGTGGCAACGAATTGCGAGGCGGCTTGTTTGGTCTGTTGCAGCGGTTCTCCGTCCATGCTGCCGGAGACATCGAGCACGAGCACCACGTCGATCTCTCCGGACTGTGAGGAATCCACCTGTGGGTCGTCCGACTGCCAGTCGTCGTCGAACGTTATATCCATGTCCGCGTCGTCGTTGGCAGTTTCGCTGTCCGCGGCACTATTATCATTCGTGGAATCGGCAACATCATCCTGAGTTCCGTATTCGTCGATGTCGAATATGGATTTGACGATGGCATCGTACGTTTGCAGAATCTGGTTGGTCTTTTTGTATTGCGATTCGGCAGTGGGCCCGGACATATCGTCGGCGGTGTTCCCACGCGATTTGGACATCTCCCCCGCATCCTTGGTGACCAGACTGTACCGCAGATATTCACCCCTGCCATGAACGGCGATCAGAGCCTGATAATACCGGCATTTGACGCGGATATTCGGGATGAGCGATTCGTTCGAGGCCGTTGCGGGTACGTCGATGGCATCATTCGCCTGCACCAGGGCATCGGCGATATCCGCCATGACCCGCATCTCCTGATAGCGGTCGAAAGTATTCGTGGTGCCGAACGCGAAATCGCCAATCAGCATCGCTATTTTGAACGACAAGGTGGCCGCACCGTACGTGGAAGACATTTGAGAAATCAGGTCTGAGGCGTATCCGGCCACGGTCCTCGTCACTGAATTCACGTCATACGCGTCAATGGCGTTCAGCATGGCATATGAATAGTGCTGATTGAAGTAATCGGCGTCGTATTCGGGCAGCGTATCGGTGGCGTCTTCGAATTGAGCGAGCCGTTCCTGAAGCAGTGCATCTGCGGATGACTTGAGCTTTTCCGCAGTGTCTTTGAGCATATCGTCATCGGCGTACGTCACAATGGCGTCGAGGAATTGCCTGGTCTGCGTGTAGTCGCCGAGGCACGCGACATAATATTTGAGAAATCCGGTGACGTTTTCGGCATCATCGATGCCGTTCATGAACGCATTGAGACCGGCGAACGTATCGTCGCCGAGATCGGTGATGATACTCACCGCATCGTGCATGTATTCCCAGTCGCTTTTCAGATCATCGAACTGCGCCTGGGAACCCACCTGTTCGGCGTAGTCACCGCTCATGATTGTCATAAGCGCCGAAAGTATGCGTACATAATCCTCGCGATCGGGATACACGTCAAGCATCCATGACGATACATCGATCAGAGCACTCAATGATTCCGAATTGCCATGTACCATCTGCCAGTATCCGAAGATCGTGTCCGACTCCAGTGAGCTCTTTAGACCCACCGCCTGATAGAAGTAGTTGTCGGCGATGGCGTCGATCTGTTCCTGCGTGTACCCGGTCTCCCCTGTTGCATCGTCATTCTGATCTGCCAGTGCGGTCGCTGGTGACAGTGCGAGTATGCCAACGAGCAACATGCACAGACACCGGTATGCGCGTTTCATTACCTCAGTCATTCGAAGCCCCTGCTATCGAGTCAATTGCGTCCTCCAACTCCTGCTCAAGTACACCATCGATGGCTTGCTGTTCGGCGTTGTCGGAAGACGGAGTCACCGTTGTGGTGACCCGCTTGATCCGGTAATCCCCACGTTCCAGTGCCGATCGCACATATGCAGCCGGATCGTCGGCGGCCACGGCCTCCTGATACAGCGCGGTGAAGTCGGGCATGGTGACGACGAACGTGGTCTCCTTCCCGTCACCGTCCTGACGCTGCACGCTGATGCGCGCGTCGCTGAGTTCCTGCAACGTTTGCGGAGGATTGACCAACGGCAGGTCGAACACGCGGAAATGCACGAGTAACGCCAATGTTCCGGCGACAACGGCCATGATTGCGACCAATCCGATGACGAGGCCCACCACGATATGTCGATGCTTCTTCCGTCGTTCCGAACCCTTACGTGATATTCGTTTGCCGCGGCCATCGCCGGACGTATCGGCTTGCAGCGAGTCTCCGTCGTTTCCGGTGCAGGTCGGACACGACGCATCCGGCGCGGGCAGTCGATGGCCGCACGCTGTGCAGAATCGGGCCATAACAGTCACCTCGCTTTCCATATAGGCCGCGGGTATGTCGGAACCCCGCGCCGGACAACGTCAATACCGGTCAGAGTCGGTCATCAATTGCTGCGCTGCGCGAGCAACTTCACACGCAACACGTACAGAATCACGACCGCAATAATCGCGGGAACGATGCATTGGGAACCCTTAGTACCGAACACCGCGAAGATCTGGTACAGGATCCCGGACACGGTGTTATCGGACGGTTCGTGGAACACCAACTTGCATAGCCACAGCACGGCGCTAATCAGTGTGAGCATCAACCCGAACAGAATCGCTCGGTCGATGACCTGACGATTCAGCGCGGCGGGATCCAACACCGCATGAATCAATGGGACGCAGGCAAGTGCCGCGAATACGGCAATCAGCAAGCCACAGACGACATAGCCCACTATGCCGAGCGCCGTAGCGAGCGCATCATAGGTGGAGAACATCGTGATGATGCCCTCGAATGTGTCGATGAATCGCATGAGGGTGGTTAGTGCCAGTACGCCGAATATGATGGCCGAGATGGAAGCGAACCCCTTGATGACCAGTATGCGGGCATGTTCCGCTCTCTTGGGGTCGATGGACGGTTTGGGTTTGCGCTCTTGCCCCGTATACGGCCCGGGAGCGGGCTGTGGGTAAGTGTAGGTCTCTTCCGGTGTGGGACGCGGGGGAACTGGCGCCGGCGTGGGTATTGGTGCAGGTCCCGGTGCAGGGGTCGACAACACGGTATTGCATGAGGGACATGCCGTGGCACCGGCAGGTAATTGGGTGCCGCAATTTCTACAGAACATGGGTTTCCTTTCTCTGGGCTGGCGAAATGGTTGGGGTGATGTAGTCAATGAGTCATGACAGACGATGCCCGCACTCGCCGCAGAATACGGATCCGGGCTTTGCCGGAGTACCGCATGATGGGCAGGTTGTCTGTTGCGGCTCCATCCGGGTCATGGCCGATGAGTCGGACGGAACCGCCGTCTGTGATGTGATGTCATGCGTCGCGATTGATGAATCAAACGTTGGTGCAGTTGTTGCCGAATCGGAATCAGCGGAAGGCTGTTGCGTAACCGGATTCTGAGCTGGAACGCTGGTTGGCATTTGCATGCTGGTACCGCATCGCTCGCAGAACAGCGCGTCCGCGCCCCAGTACGTGCCGCATGATGGGCATTGCCGGTAGCTGCGTTTGGTGTCGGCCACACTCGTGCCGCAGTTTGGACAGAAGGAGGAGGCGACGCTTACCGGATTGCCGCAGCCGCCGCATAGCAATGTCGCTTGCCCAGCCGCCGCGTCCATACGTCGTAATGTTTCGAGGCGTTGACGAATGGACGCCTGTTGCTGTTCAATCTGGGCAATCGGTGTGGTTTGTGCGGCATACGTTTGGGTGAACGCTGGATTGCCGTTTTCCTGCGCCAATACGGCTTTGCCGAGCGCGGCCAGGAGCTGGGTCATCTTACGGTCGAGATCCCTGAGTTCGGACTGGCATTGCATGATTTGGGACTTCTGATCGGTGTAGTCCATCACCCGGGAGACGATGTCCGTCATCCTGCCCGTTGTTTCATCGAGGAATCCCATTGTTTTCCTTTCCTTTCATGACATGTGAAGAACGGATGTTGATTGTGCTGGTGGCTATTCCAGTCTGGCTGTTCTTGCGTTGTAGCAGGTCGCCATCATTGTGTTGAGCGCTTCGATGCACGAATGCTCATCAGTGGTGAAAAAACGTATGGTGCGTCCATCTGATGTCCTGATGGTGAATCGTCCGCTCCTGGTGGATCGTATGGTCTGTATTTGATGCCCAGTGAGTGATATTGATCTCAATGGTATGAACACAAATGCGGAGGGAAGAGCCACGATCTCACAGTGTTGAGAGAATACTTTGATTTCACTGTTTTGCAGCAACTGACGGCGTCTTATCCACAGCACTGTGGACAGTCCGGCCAACACTACGGCAAAGACCCGAAATAATATCTCGTCGCTGGGGTCGACGGGATCGCTGTATGAATGATAGGACATGTAATCGGAATCGATAAGATTGACAAACATGACCAGTAACACCTCGCGCGGGGCAGGAAACGAAAATAGTAGGTAAAGACCGCACAAGCCGAGAAATATCGAGAAGCTAACGGTCTCGTATAGCACCATGCGTTCCGAACAGCCGCGTGACATATACAGTATCTTTTCCGGTTGCTGCCGAGTAACGGAGTCAAGTTGCGGGGACGGTTGTGGATTTAGCGATACACCGGAGGAGTGTTCAGCACCGCAGTTTGTGCAGAATCTGTCATTGACCGTTATACGATGCCCGCATTGTCGGCAGTACACGATTCTTCTCCCACCCTTCCCTCGATGCGTGGACATTCAAAAACGTAGGCTTTTTTGAAAAGGGATGTAGAATGGTGCTTCGTAAGGGAAAACTTCAATCGTGGCCTAAAGTAGGCGGAATGTCGAAATCGTAGACGCCCCCAATAATGTCTACCTTTTTGATTGCCGTGTCGCGACCTTCGATACCGTTGTCTTGATATGTTATGTAGTTGTTACTTGGCGGATGAGGAATCCTGCCTGATCCAGTTGGCGAAGGTGCCGGGACTGACATTGAGCGTATGCGCCGCGTCCTTTCTGCTGATCCGACCCGCAAGATACGCATCCCTGACACTCGGATACGATGCCGGGCGTTCGATCTGAGGTCTGCCGAACCGAACACCTCGTGCCTGTGCAGCGGCGATGCCCTCGGCTTGCCGTTGGTGGATGTTCTCCCGCTCAACCTGTGCGATATATGACAGCAGCTGCAACATAAGGTCGGCTATGAATACGCCGGTGACGCCGCCACCGGTGCCACGAGTGTCCAGCAACGGCATATCCAACACGACGATGGCCGTTTGTTTCCGTCTAGTGATGTCACGCCACTCATCGATGATTTCGTTGTAATTGCGTCCTAGACGGTCGATGCTTTTGATGACGATGACGTCACCTGGTTTGAGCCGTTTCAACAGTCTGCGGTAGTTGGGACGGTTGAAATCCTTTCCGCTTGCCTTATCCGCGAATATATTGTCGTGCTCGACAGGGAATTTTCTGAGTGCATCGTACTGTCGAGCAAGGTTCTGATCGCGTGACGATACTCGTGCGTATCCGTAGACCGTTCCGGTGTACTCCAGACATTGCGAATCCAGCGTGCAGGATTGTGTGTGCATAGGTGCCTCCTTTGATTGGGATGTCGTACGCGTTCCATTATGGGCACGCATATGAAAGCAACGCCATGGACGGAATACAGCGAGACGCTGTCTGAGCACAGCGTTCATCCAACGCCGGGAATAGACGCCTTTTCGGGATTTGACGTGATAGCCGATAGCGGGGGGCTATAGCTCGACTTGATACGGTTTAGCCTTCGGCGGCAGTTGGTGCAGATTATGCACCAACTGGAATCTCTTGCAATTCTTCCCGTTGAACTGGTGCAGACAATGCACTGGTTGGGAATCCTGATAATTTCGCGTTTGGCATTCTTGACATGGCGTCGGATCGTTGTAGCGTTGCGTCCGAACCATGCGACCAACTGCTGCAGGGCGAGCTATGAGATATCCTGCCGGACCTTGACATCAAGATATGCGGTGTTGCGGTCTCATACGCGGATATCAACAAGTGTGCGGGAGCACCATGCTTGCAGGAGCTTGTAGAGTGTTTCGCTTGTAGTGTCGCCGTCGTTCTTGACCTTGCCGGCGGACATGGCCGTGCTGCTCGGCATGGCGTAGCGAAGCAGCGTCCGCTCGTCCTCATCGGTGAGTTCCGTGAGCAGCTGCCGCTTGGTGGGCGCGAAGACTCCGGTGCGGACGGCGTGGACGATCTGCAGGGAGAAGAAGAACGCCTTCAGCAAAGCCTTGAGAGCATCCGTCCGTGCCGTTTCGTCGAGGTCGCGCGTAGTCAGATAGGTGTGGTTGACCATGTGATACAGGTTGGCGACGCTGACGCGGGTGCCCAGACGGATGTCATCCTCGCCATACTCCGGCAGCAGGGCATGCAGGTCGCCCAACCAGACTTCGGTCCCCTGCTCGAACTGATACAGCTCATACGTCGGCCAGGCCGCCAGCTCCGCCCGCCCACAGGTGAAGCCGATCGCGCGCTCGCCGTCGGGCAACGAACGCATCGCCGCATGAAATGCGTCCAGATCGTCAATCGTCACCTGATCGAGTGCCACCAACAGATCGATATCGCTATCCGCCGTGGCCTCGCCGCGCAGATAACTCCCCTGCAGTCCCAAGCAGAGCAGGCGCTCGCCGAATGCTTCCTTCAATGCCGCCATCGTCGCCGGCTTCCATGTCTTCAGATCGATCATCGTCCTGTCCTTCCACCAGAGCGTTCAGTATATGCGAAGACGCTGTCTGACACGACTTCGGCCAATTCACGGTTTTCGTCTCCACACAACCGTGAATTGGCCCATGCGTTCAAATGAACATCGGAGTGGCGGAATTCCGCGGGCGTGCGCCGGTCGGAGTGGTAGTTTGTGTGCTGTTTCGATTCACAACTCGCGGGATGCCAAAACCGTGAATCGGCAGTCGTGCGCAATCGAACATGCGAGTCGCGCAGTTGTGCGGATACGTGGCGCCCGGAACGATTATGATTCAAGCGGAGAATTCATGCCTCGCATCCGACGGATGGGGTCAATTGCCATTCGTCTCCTTGATATTCTCCGTTGTAGTCGACAAACAGATCCTCCAATCGAGGCACCCGATAGGTCCCGATTTGCGTGGTTCTGACGGAGATCGGATGCAGCATAATTGTGCCGTCAACATATTCAGCATTGAGCATAGAGCCGGCATGGATGCCGGCCTGTTCGCGTAGTTCTTTGGGGATGCGTATACCTTCGCTGTTTCCCCAGCGTTGCACTGTGACGTTAACCATGGCATCCATGTTATCCAGCACATGTTTAGATAAAAGTGCCGAGGCCGCCGTTGGCCTCGGCACTCTATTCAGACAAAACGGCGTCAGGCGCCGTACTGCGCCAGATATGCGTCGGCGGCGGCCGCGATCTCGTCGGTCACATACGGAGTGCCATCGGCGGTCATGATGGACCGGCCGGCCTCGAAGATCTCGCGCACGTTGGCGATTGCCATAACCGGGAACCCGAACTCCGCCTCGACGGCCTTGACCGCGGACAGGTCGGAATCCTTGGTCTTCTCCATGCGGTCCACCGAGAGCACCAAGCCGACGATCTGCACGTCAGCCTCGGCCTTGAGCTTGGGCACGACCTCGCGCACGGCGGTGCCGGCGGTCATCACGTCGTCGACGAGCAGCACCTTCATGCCGTCGGCCAGCTGCGTGCCGACCATCATGCCGCCGTCGCCGTGGTCCTTCTTCTCCTTGCGGTCGAACGTGTACCCGACCGTCATGCCATGCTCGCCGGTCAGCGCGATGGCGGTGGACACGGCCAGCGGGATGCCCTTGTACGCCGGGCCGAACACGGTGTCGATGTCGCCGGGCAGCGAGCCCGCTTCGATCTCGGCGGCGATTTTCTCGGCGTAGAACTCACCGAGCCGGGCGATCTTGCCGCCGTCGTTGAACGCGCCGGCGTTGATGAAATACGGGGACTTGCGGCCGGACTTCAGCGTGAAGTCGCCGAACTTGAGCGCCTGCGATTCCAGCAGGAAGCGGGTGAACCGCAGATCGAGCGATTCGTCGGTCATAATGAGCTCCTTGATATCAGGTCTCCCTCAGCGGGAGACGATTGTGGTTATGGGCAAACGGTATGCAGTCGCGCGCCGATCTGTTACCGCCACGTTTGCCCGGCGGCGAGCTTGGCGGCGAGTTCGGGGCGCGAGTCGAGCAGGTCGTCGAGCTCGCGGGCCACGCGCATCGGCGCGGTCGGATCATAGAGCGCGGCGGCGCCCACCTCCACGGCGTTCGCGCCGGCGTACAGGAATTCGAGCGCCTTCTCGCCCGAGTCGATGCCGCCGATGCCGATGATCGGGATGTCCGGCAGGGCCTGGCGCACGCGCCACACACAGCCGAGGGCGACCGGGAACACGCACGGTCCGGAGACGCCGCCGGTGCGGTTGGCGATGATCGGCTCGCCGGTGCGGATGTCGATGCGCATGCCGACCAGCGTGTTGATCAGGCTCAGCGCGTCGGCGCCGGATTCCGCGGCCGCACGGGCGATGGCCGCGATGTCGGTGACGTTCGGCGTGAGCTTGACGATCATCGGCTTGGAGGTGATCTTGCGCAGCCGTTCGATGAGCCGGGCGAGCCCCACTGGATCGGTGCCCACGCTCATGCCGCCGTGGCTGACGTTCGGGCAGCTGACGTTGATCTCCAGCATGTCGGCGGCCGAATCGGCGAGCTTGGCCACCACCTCGGCGTAGTCGTCGTCGCTGTGGCCGGCCACGTTGGTGATGACCGTGGCGCCCATCTCCTTGAGCTTGGGCAGTTCATCGACCAGATAGTGGTCCACGCCGGGGTTCTGCAGGCCGACCGCGTTGACCATGCCGCCCGGGCATTCCGCGGTGCGCGGCCCGGGGTTGCCCTCCCACGGCACCGGCGAGACGCCCTTGGTGCAGATCGCGCCCATCTGGGCCACATCATAGAACCAGCGGCAGGCGGCGAGCTGGAACGTGCCGGAGGCGGTGCCGACCGGGTTCTTCCATTCCACGCCGGCCACCACGGTCTTGTGCTTCCACTCGTGCGGCTCGTAGACGTTGATGTGCGAATCGTTCATCTGCTGCTCCGTGGTCGTTGTGGTCGTCGTCTCGTCCATCGTCACGCCTCCCATCCCAGCTGCTGCGCGGTGAACACCGGGCCGTCCGAACACACCTTCCTGCGGCCGTCCACCGTGTCGACCACGCAGACCACGCAGGTGCCGTACCCGCAGCCCATGCGCTGCTCCATGCTCGCCTGGGTGTCGATGCCGCGCCTGGACGCCCACAGCGCCACGGCCTTCATCATCGGCGTCGGCCCGCAGGTCAGGAACACGGTCTTCAGCCCGTCCTCGCGCGGCGCGGTCAGCTCGGCCTCCATGCGGTCGAGCAGCGTGACCACGTTGCCCTCGGTCTCGTCGATGCTGCGCGTGTCCACGTACCGGGAGACGAACTTGTCGGCGAAATGCGCGTCGCGATAGCCGAACACGGCGGTGACCGCGCAGTCGCTACGCTCCGCGAGCCGCTGCGCCGCGTAGATGAGCGGCGGCACGCCGAGACCGCCGCCGACGAGCACGTAGTGGGCCGGCTCCTTGACCTTGAAGGAGCCGCCGAGCGGTCCGAGCACGTCGATCGTGTCCCCGGCGCGCATCGCGGCGAATTCGGCGGTGCCGGCGCCCACGACGGCGAAGATCAGCGAGACCAGGTCGCCGCTGACCTCGCTGACGCCGAACGGACGCGGCAGCAGCTTCATCGGGTCGTGCGAGAACAGGTTGACGAACTGCGCCGGCTTGGCATGCGCGGCGATGTACGGGTCGCGGAACGTGAACCGTACGACGCCGGGCGTCAGTTCCGTCACTTCGGTGACCTCGACCGTGTGGCGGCCGGGGAAGTAGCCCGCGGCGGTCGCCTCGGCGACGGTCGGCAGGAACGTTGCGCTGGACACGGGGACTCCTTGTCTGTGTTGCCTTGTGTTTTTCCTTATGCTTGCGGGTGTCGGATGTTGGTTACGGCATGACGGCGCGCAGGTCGTCGCGCATGGCGATGGCGGCGTTGCGTGCGGCGTCGGCCACCAGGCCGAGCGCGGATTCGGCGCTCATCGTCTCGCTGTATGCGCCGGTCTTCCTCCACGCGCCGATGATGCCGCGCGAGGAGTTGACGATCGCGCCGGAGCCGGCGTCGTCGAACATGCCGGCCACGTCGCGGGCGGTGCCGCCCTGCGCGCCGTACCCGGGCACGAGGAAGAACGTGTGCGGCATGCGTGCGCGCAACGCGCGGCCCTCCTCGGGGTGCGTGGCGCCGACGACCGCGCCGACCCTCGAATAGCGGTGCTGCCCGACGGTGCCCTGGCCCCAACGCTCCACCAGATCGGCCACATGCTCGTAGACGCGGCAGCCGCCGGCCAGTTCGAGCTCCTGGATCTCGCTGCTGGAGGGGTTGGAGGTGCGCACGAGCGCGAAGATGTCCTTGTCGGCGGCGGTGGCGGCCTCGACGAACGGGGTGATGCCGTCGGTGCCGAGGTACGGGTTCACGGTCACCGCATCCTCATGCCACGGGTCGTACGGTCCGCTCTCCCCCGCGCCGAACGCCACGCCGCCCAAGTGCCCGGCGTAGGCGGCCGCGGTGGAGCCGATGTCGCCGCGCTTGATGTCGCCGATCACGTACAGGCCATGCGACTGCGCGTATTCGCAGGTCATCGTGTACGCGTCCACGCCGGCGGGGCCGAGTGCCTCGTACATGGCGATCTGCGGCTTGACGGCGGGCACGATGTCGGCGATCGCGTCGATAATCGCCCGGTTGTATTCGAAGTAGGCGACGGCGAGCTGCGCGGCCGGCCGGTCGGCGGCATCCTCAACCTCGTCGGCGATCTCGTCGGCGAAGCTGGCGACGACCTGCGCCGGCACCAGCGCCTCGGTCGGATCCAGGCCGACGACGCTGGGGTTCTGCGTGGCTGCGATGGCCTCGATAAGTCGATCCATGGCGGTTCCTTCCGGTTAGAGTCTGCTGAAGACGAGCTTCGAGGCGATGACGGTGGCCAGCGGCATGCCGGTCACCTGCCACCCGCCGAACGGGGTGTTGCGCGCCTTGGAATGGAACCGTTCCGGTTCCACGGTCCAGGGGCGGTCGGTGTCCAGGATCACCAGGTTCACCGATTCGAGGTGCTCCACGGCGCCCAGGTCCAGCGTGCGCTTGGTGGCGCAGGCGCTGGAGGTGTTGAGCAGGCCGGCCACGTCGGTGGGCGTATGGCCCATCAGATGCATCGGCGCGGTGGCCATCAGCTCGATGAGCCGCTGCTCGGAGATGATGCCGCCGTCCACCAGCACCTTGTGGCAGACGCCGTAGGCGCATTCCAGGCCGATGATGCCGTTGGGCGCGGCCTCCAACCCGGCGTTCTTCTCCTCCATCGTGTGGGGGGCGTGGTCGGTGGCGATCAGGTCCACGGTGCCGTCGGCGATGGCCGCGTGCACGGCCTGGCGGTCGGCGGCCGAGCGCAGCGGCGGGTTCATCTTGGCCAGCGGGCCGTACTCCAGGATCGCCTCGTCGCTCAGTGCGATGTAATGCGGCGCGGTCTCGCAGGTGATCGGCAGGCCTTCGGCCTTGGCCTTGCGGATCGCCTCGAACGAACCGGCGGTGCTGACGTGCTGGAAGTGCACGTGCGCGCCGGTGCGGCGGGCGGCCTCGATGTCGCGCGCCACGATCCGCAGCTCGGTGTCCTCCGGGATGCCGGGCAGCCCGAGCCGGCGGGAGACCGGCCCCTCGTTGATGAAGCCGGTGTCGTGGTGCTCGCAGTGCTCGATCAGGTACAGCCCCGCGTCCTTGATGCGGGTGAGCACCTCGTCCAGGATCGCGTCGGGCACGGCGGAACCGTCGTCGCTGACCGCGGTGACCGGATGCGCGAGCTGCGCGGCGTCCTTCTCGCCCGTATGCCTGCCGGGCATGTACCAGGCGATGTCGGCCAGCTCGGTCGGCTCCTTGCCGGCGCGGTCCTTGGACGCGCACACGCACAGGTCGTAGGCCACCGGCAGCGTGACGCCGTGGTCGGCCTCGTAGTGCTGCAGGAAGTCGATGACGCAGTCGTGCCCGGCGGCCAGCACCTCGTCAGCGCCGGGCTGCCCCGCCGCGACCTTCTCGCCGTCCATCGCGGGCATGGTGTTGGGCATGATGAGCACGTTCGTGTACCCGCCGGAGGCCGCGGCCGCACAGCCGGAGACCATCGTCTCCTTGGCGGTCTGGCCGGGGTCGCGGAAGTGGACGTGCGGATCGGCCAGACCCGGAGCGACGGTCAGACCGGTCGCGTCGATGTGCACGTCGCCGTCCGCGACCTGCGCGGCGGCGGGCGGGAACGGTCTATCGGCGTCGGTGAGCAGGTCGGCGGCGGTGCCGGGGATGACCAGGTCGATGACCTCGCCGGTATCCCACACCTTGACGTCATGCAGGGTGATCATGCTGTCTCGCTTTCGGTCGGGTTCAGAGCTTGGCTTCCTCGTCGCAGTAGTCGCAACGGTATTCCTGCCGCTGCGAATGCGCGAGGTGGAACATCTGGTCGATGCCGCGCTCGGTGGTGGTCACGCAGCGCGGGTTCACGCAGGTGATGACGTTGACGACGTGCTCGGGCAGGTGCGGCTGGACCTTCTCCACGATGCGGCCGCCGCGGACGATGTCGACGGTGGCTTGCCGCGCGACGAGCCCGAGCACGTCCAGATCGATGCCCTCCACGTTCTCGATCTTGATGATGTCCTTGGTGCCGTAGCGCGGGCTGTCGGTGTTCATGATGAGCGCGAGCCGCGTCTTGGACGGGTCGATCTTCAGATACTGGAGCACCTTCAGCGCCGTGCCGGCGGGCACGTGGTCGATGATGATGCCGTCCTGGATGCTGGTGACCTCCATCAGGCCTGCACCTCCTTGGGTTCGAGTGGAACGTATCCGGGCAGTTCGTCGCCGATGACGGAGCTTTCGAGCGCCATACGCATCAGCATGCCGTTCTTGACCTGTTCGAAGTAGGCGGCGCGCGGGTCGTCATCCACCTCGACGGCGATCTCGTTGACGCGCGGCAGCGGGTGCAGCACCGCCATATGCGGCTGCGCCAGGCTCAGCTTGGCCTCGTCCAGGATGTATGTGTCGCGCAGGCGCAGGTAGTCGTCCTCGTTGAAGAAGCGCTCCTTCTGCACGCGCGTCATGTACAGCACGTCCAGGTCGCCGATCACCGAGACCAGGTCGCGCACCTCCACGTACGAGCAGGACGGCGTGGCGTTGATGCGGTCGATGACGTACTGCGGGGTCTTGAGCTCGTCCGGGCTGATCAGCACGAAGCGCACGTTGCCGAACCTGCACAGCGTCTCGATCAGCGAGTGCACGGTGCGTCCGAAGGTCAGGTCGCCGCACAGGCCGACGGTCAGGTCGGTGATGCGGCCGAAGCGCGACTGCAGGGTGGCCAGGTCGGCCAGGGTCTGCGTGGGGTGCATGTGGCCGCCGTCGCCCGCGTTGATGACGGGGACCGAGGCGGCGCGGGAGGCGACGAGCGCCGCGCCCTCCTTCGGGTGACGGATGGCGATGGCGTCGACGTAGTTGGACACGGTTTTGATGGTGTCGGCGATCGATTCGCCCTTGGTCACCGAGGCCAGCTGCGCGCCGGCGAAGCCGATGACCTTGCCGCCCAGGCGCAGCATGGCCGTCTCGAAGCTCAGGCGGGTGCGGGTGCTCGGCTCGTAGAACAGGGTGGCCAGCACACGGCCGTCGCAGGTGTGCGAGACCTCGCGGCGATGCGCGTCGATGTATGCGGCCTTGTGCAGGAGTTCGAGAATCTGGTGACGGGACAGATCGTCAAGCGTCACGACGCTCTTGCCAATGAATGGGGTTTCCGACGGTGGGACTTCAGTAGACAACGGCTCACCTTTCGTTTCGTCCAGGTGGCCACGTGTTGTGACCTATCCGACTATAGACCGGATTCGGGACGCTCCCGTTCACCGCGTGTTCACCTCGTCGGCCGCATCGTCCAGACCGTAGAACAGACGTTCCATGATGTCCCGGCAGCGGCGCATCGCGCCGAGCAGGTCGTTCTCGAACACCTGTCCGCGGTGCGCGTCGTATCCGAGGTAGACGGCGATGCCGCCCAGCGAATACATGTCGTCGGGCAGGATGTCCGCCTGGTTGGCGCGGCCGTTCCACAGGTAGTTGCCGTTGCGCGCCGCCGTGCACAGCCGCCACGTGTCGCGCAGCTGCGCGGCGTCGCCGCCGTCGATCAGCCCCAGCCGTTCGAGTTCGGCCAGGGCGCCGAGCGTGGAGTTCACGCGCAGCCCCTCATGCTCCCCCGCATGTTCGAGTTGCAGCAGCTGCACGGTCCATTCCACGTCGGACAGCCCGCCCTTGCCGAGCTTCAGATGCCGTTCGCGCCGCACGCCGCGCGGCAGGCGTTCGGATTCCATGCGGGCCTTGAGCTTGCGGATCTCGGCGATCTGCGCCTGCGAGACCGGACGGTCCGGGTAGCGCAGCGGATCGGCCAGGTTCTTGAGGAAGTCCTCGCTCAGCGTGCGGTCGCCCGCCGCGTGGCGGGCGCGCAGCAGCGCCTGATGCTCCCAGGTGCTGGCCCACGACCCGTAGTATTCCTTGCAGGAGGCGTAGGAGCGGACCAGCGGCCCGTTCTTGCCCTCCGGTCGCAGGTCCAGATCCAGTTCGATCTTCTGCTCCAACGACACCGGTCCCTGCAGGATCGCGCGCAGGTCGTCGGCCACCTTGCGGGCGAAGCGGTTGGCGGTCGCCTCGTCGGCCTCGCCGCTGGGCCGGTAGATGATCATCGCGTCCGCATCCGAGCTGAAGTTCACCTCCCGACCACCGTACCGGCCCATCGCGATCACCGAGATCGCGGCCGGCGGCTCGCCCAGGTCGAACGCCTTGAGCTGGTTGCCGATCGCCCAATCCACCGCCGCGTCGATGATCGCGTCATACACGTCGGTCATGCCGCCCAGGCTGGCGTCGTCGTCGATGACGCCGTTCATCCACGCCAGGCCGATGCGCTCGATCTCATGGCGGCGCAACGCGCGCACCGAATTGGCGAAATCGCGCATATCGTTGCGGTTGCGTTCCAGCGTGGCCCGGCACTGCGTGTCCAGGCTCTCGCGCGTGCGCGGCGCGAGCCGATGGCTGTCGCCGAGCCAGGTGACCGATTCCACGGACTTGTTCAACGCGTCGCCCAGGAACCGGGAGTTGGACAGCACATGGCACAGCCGCTGCGCCGCGGACGGCGAATCGCGCAGGAAGCCCAGGTATTCGCTCTCCTCGCCGAAATGCTCCTCCAGCTTGCGCCAGTTGAGCAGGCCCATATCCGGGTTCTGGCCCTCCCCCAGCCATTGCAAGGCGGCCGGCAGGATGATGCGGTTGATCTTGGCGGCCCGGGAGACGCCGTAGGTCAGGGCCTCCACATGGCGTTGCGCCGCGTCCGGATCCTCGAAGCCGATCGAGGCGAAGCGGTCGCGCATCGCGCTGTCGGACAGCCGTACCTCCTCGTCGTCCAATCGCGCGCTGATCGGCAGCATCGGCCGGTAGTAGATGTCCAGATGGAGCCGGCGCACCTCGCGGCGCGTCTCGTCGAATGCGGCGACGAGCTCCTCGGGGTGCATGCGGAAGGCGCGGGCGAGCCTGCGCAGCTCGCCGTTGCGGCTGAACTCGTCCACATTGGCCTCGCGCTTGCGCTCCAGCCCGCCGACGCTGGCGGCCCCCAGATCCGGGAACAGGTGGGTGCGTTTCAGGGCCCACATCTGCTGGCGGTGCTCCATCACGCGCTCGAAGCGGTAGTCCCAGGACAGGCGCACGGCCTGCTTGCGGGAGACGTAGCCGCCGTCGGAGAGCGCCTGCAGCGATTCGAGCGTGGACCGGGTGCGCAGCGACTCATCGGTGCGCCCGTGCACCAGCTGGAGCATCTGCACGGTGAACTCCACATCGCGCAGCCCTCCGCGCCCAAGCTTGATCTCACGGTCCTTGAGCGGCGCGGGGATCAGATCCTCCACGCGCCGGCGCATCTGCTGGCAGTCGTTGACGAAATTGTCCCGCTGGGACGCCTTCCACACGAACGGGCGGGTCATGTCCATATACGCCTGTCCGAGCTCCGGGTCGCCCGCCGCCGGGCGGGCCTTGAGCAGCGCCTGGAACTCCCAGTTCTCCGCCCACTGCTCGTAGTAGGTCTGATGGGAATCCAGACGGCGCACCAGCGGGCCGTCCTTGCCTTCGGGCCGCAGACCGCCGTCGATCTGCCAGAGCGCCGGTTCGGTGACGCCCATGACCACGGCCTGGCAGACGCGCTGCAATGTGGTGGCCATCTTGGTGCCGATGCGGGTGAGCGTCATGCCGTCGGTGCCGTCGGCCGGCTCGACCACGTAGATCAGATCCACGTCGGAGACGTAGTTGAGCTCCTGCGCGCCCAGTTTGCCCATGCCGATGATGGCGAAGCGGCAACGCTCGCTGCCGGCCACCTCATGACGGGCTATGGCCAGCGCCCCTTCGAGCGCCGCGTCGGCCAGGTCCGCAAGCATGCGGCTGATGCGCGGCTGCTCGCTGATCGGGTCGGCCGCGGTCATGTCCTCGGCCATGATGGTGGCCAGCTGCTTGTAGTATGCGGCGCGCAGCCCCGTGGTGGCCTGCGCCAGATCCAGCGTGGCGGTGGGGGCCGTTGCATCCGCGGGATCGGCTCCCACCGCGTTCAGGATATGCTCGCGGCGCCGGGCGCGGTCGAAGTCGCGGCTGCCGCAGCGGTCGACCGCCACGGCCTCCACCAGATCCGGACGGGCGCGCATCATCTTGCCCATAGCATCCGAGGCCCCGAGCACCGACATCAGGCGCGCGAACGACGATTCGTCGGGCAGCGTGTCGCCCAGCCACCCGTCACGGTCGGCCTGCGTGTCCACGATCTGAACCAGATTGGTCAGCGCCGTGTCCGGGTCGCAGGTGCGTTCCAGCATGCGCAGCGTCAACGTCAGCTGGTCCGCGGTCATGCCCCTGTCCGCCAGTTGGCGGAACGACCCCCTGGCCTGGTCGAGGTCCTGCAGCCCCGCATGGATGAGTTCCCTGACGCTGATGGTGAGATCCTGCCGTGCTTCCATATCTCCAATGTACATGCCGCAGCGCCGTCCTGCGTGGCCCTGACCGCGCGGCGAACCGCTCAGAACAGTCCCCGGACGTTCTGCCAGATGCGGCGGGTCACGCCCGGATGGTTCATGGTGTACAGGTGGATGCCGTCCACGCCGCGGGCCACCAGGTCGGCGATCTGCTCGGAGGCGTAGATGATGCCCGCCTCCTTGAGCGTGTTCGGATCATCGCCCCAGCGGTCCAGGATGGTGGCCAGCCGTTCGGGCACCTTGGAGGAGCACATGCCGGTCATGCGCCGGACCGACGCGGCGTTGGTCACCGGCATGATGCCGGCTTCGATCGGCACGTCGATGCCGGCGGCGCGCGCCTTGTCCAGGAACCTCAGGTAGTCGGCGTTGTCGTAGAACAGCTGGGAGATCAGATGGCTGGCGCCCGCGTCCACCTTGACCTTGAGCCAGCTGATGTCCTCGTCCAGATCCCGGGACTGCGGGTGGCATTCCGGGTAGCAGGCGCCGTACACGGTCATCTCCGGATGGGTCTGGCGGATGTAGCGGGTCAGGTCGCTGGCGTGCATGAACACGCCGGCCGGCTCGCGATCGGGGTTGCGGTCGCCGCGCAACGCGAGCACGGCGGTGACCTTGGCCTGCGCGAACATGTCCAGCGCCTCGTCGGCCTGTTCGCGGTCCAGATACTGGGCGGTCAGATGGGCGACGGCGGGGATGCCGTATTCGGTGCGGATCGTGTTGGCGATGCGTGCGGTGATCGTACGGTCCGACTGCTTGCCGGTGCCGTAGGTCACCGAGATGAAGGCGGGGTCGACGCCGCGCAGTCCGTCGAGCGTATCGTAGATCGTGCCGATTGGCGCGGTGCGTTTGGGAGGGAACACCTCCAGGGAGAACAGCGGCTTGCTCATGGTGAACGACTCTCCTATGTCAGGGCCGGCATCCTCAAGGGATTACCGGCCCGAAACGGGATGGTGCGGTACGATATGCCGGTCAGCGGGCGGCCAACCTGGCGCGGACGATGCGGGTGGCCTCCACCATGTTCTTCAGGCTCGGCCAGGTCTCCTCGTTGCCGCGGGTCTTCAGTCCGCAATCGGGGTTGATCCACAGCTTGCCGGCATCCACCTTGGCCAGGATCTCGTCGATGCGCTCCTCGATCTCATCGACCGAGGGGATGCGCGGGGAATGGATGTCGTAGACGCCCGGGCCGGTTTCGGTTTCGAAATGCGCGTCGTGGATGGCGTCCAGCACCACCAGGTCGCCGCGCGAGGCCTCGAAGGAGATCACGTCGGCGTCCATCGCGTCGATGTCGCGGATGATGTCGTTGAACTCCGAATAGCACATGTGGGTGTGGATCTGCGTGGTCGGCTGCACGGCCGCGTGCACGAGCCGGAACGCGGGAATCGCCCAATCCAGGTACTTCTTGTGCCAGTCGGACTTGCGCAGCGGCAGCTTCTCGCGCAACGCGGCCTCGTCGATCTGGATGACACGGATGCCGGCCCGCTCCAGGTCGAGCACCTCGTCCCGGATCGCCAATGCCAGCTGCCTGGTCTGCAGCTCGTTGGAGACGTCCTCGCGCGGCCACGACCAGTTGAGGATCGTCACAGGTCCGGTGAGCATGCCCTTGACCACATGGTCCGTGCGGCTCTGCGCATACGAGCTCCAGGCCACGGTGATCGGCTCGCGACGTGAGACGTCGCCCCAGACAATCGGGGGCTTGACGCAGCGGGTGCCGTAGGACTGCACCCAGGCGTTCCGGGTGAACAGGAAGCCGTTGAGCCGCTGGCCGAAGTATTCCACCATGTCGTTGCGTTCGAACTCGCCGTGCACGAGCACGTCGAGCCCGATCTGCTCCTGCCAGGCGATGACCTGGTCGATCTGCGAGCGGATGAACGCGTCGTACTCCTCGCGGCTCGACTCGCCCTTGCGCAGGCGGGCGCGGGCGGCGCGCACCTCGGCGGTCTGCGGGAACGAGCCGATGGTGGTCGTCGGCAGCAGCGGCAGGTGCAGGGCTTCGCGCTGCAGCCGCTGCCGCTCGGCGCGGGCGGGCCGGCGGGTCGCGTCCCCGTCGGTCAGCGCGGCCAGGCGGTCGGCCACGGCCTGATCGGGCTCGACGCGCGTGCCGTCGAACAGCGCCTGGTTCTCACGCAGAAGGTCGGACGTCTTCTTCGTCTCCTCGTCGGCATCGGACAGGTCGGCGACCGCACGCAGCTCGCCAAGCTTCTCCACCGCGAACGCGAAATGTCGGAGCACCTCATCGCCCAGACCGTCCTCGCCGGCGGTGCTGAACGGCACATGCAGCAGCGAGCAGGCGGTGGCCACGGCCACGTTCGGCGTGACCTGCCGCAGCGCGTCGACCAGCCCCAGGCTCGCCGCGTAGTCGTTGCGCCAGATGTTGCGGCCGTTGATGACCCCGGCGAACAGCGTGGTCGACTCCCCCACGCCGTAACGGCCGACGGCCTCCAGATTCTCGTCCCGGCCCTCGATCAGATCCAGTCCGATGCCGTCGAAGCCCAGCAGGCTCACGGTCTCGTACACGTCGGCGATATGGCCGAAATACGTGTTAAGCAGCACCTTGACGCCGCCGGTGCGGGCGGGCAGGATCTTGGCGTACAGCGTCTTGAACAGCTCGACGTCGCCGTCCTCCTTGTCCAGCACCAGATACGGCTCGTCGAACTGGACCCAGGTGGCGCCGAGCGCGGCGAAGCGGGTCAGGATCTCGGCGTAGACGGCGGCCACGGCGTTGACCAGACCCTTGTCGAGCTCCAGCGGCTCGGCCTTGGCGTTGCGCGCGAGCTTCAGGAACGTGTAGGGGCCCACGAGCACCGGCTTGGTGTGGATGCCGAGCGCCTTGGCCTCCTCGAACTCGTCGAACGGCTTGGTGCCGTTGAGATGGATGTCGGTGGCGCTGTCGATCTCCGGTACCAGGTAGTGGTAGTTGGTGGTGAACCACTTCTTCATCGGCAGGGCCGTCACGTCGCCCTTGGGCCCCTGATAGCCGCGGGCCATCGCGAACAGCGTGTCCTCGGGGTTCTCGAAGGCCAGACGGTCGTAGCGCTGCGGGATCACATTGAGTAGGATGGCGGTGTCCAGCACCTGATCGTAGTAGCTGAAGTCATTGCTCGGGATCAGATCGATGCCGGCCTCGGCCTGCAGCCGCCAATGGCGCTCGCGCAGCTCCTTGGCGGTGGCGCGCACCTGGTCCAGACCGTGCTTGCCTTTCCAATAACCCTCGATGGCCTTCTTCAATTCGCGGTCGCCGCCGATGCGGGGAAAGCCGGAAACCGAGGTGAGTGTGGACATGATGCCTCCTGACCGTTGACGATGGCGCTTGCGTGTCCGGGTCCCCGAATGTTCCCGGACCGTCGCGCGCGCCGGATGCGTTCGCTATCGTGTTGCGGTCAGCCTATCAGAGAAGTTCAGGATATAAGTCATCAGCTCGATTTGAGTGTCGTTATAAACCAGGTTTATACCCTAGCTTCGCTGCCCGTCTCGGCCCTCCACCCGGACTCTGATGCATCGTGACCGTGATGCATGTCTCCAAAACGTTGGAATTTCAACGATTTTGAAGAATACGTTGTGCCCGGAATGTATCAGAGTCACGAATCAGTCGAAGTCCTTGGGGGTGAGGACGGCCAGGAGCTGGCCGGTGCGGATCTGCCAACGCTCGAACGGCTCGTCGGAACCGAAGATCACCACGCCGGCGGTGGACAGGCCCAGGTTGAGCAAATCGAGCAGGGACGGATCGGAATCCGCGGAGGCCAGCCACTGACAGCTGATCGACACGGTCGGCTCATGCCCGAGCACCATCAGCACCCGATGCTTGCCCTTGGTCTGCGCGATCTCGTCGAACACGGCCTGCACGCCGTTGTCATACAGGCTCTGGCGGTAATCCACCGTGGGATGGTCGCCGAAGGTCTTGAGCATGCGCTCGCAGGTCTGCAGAGCGCGGGCTGCGCCCGAACAGGCGATGCGATCCGGGACGAGTTTGAGCTCGGCCAATCCCTTGGCCACGGTCTTGGCCTGTTTGAGGCCCTTGTCGGTCAGGTTCCTGTCACGGTCGCTGGACTTGCCCAGGGATTCGGCCTTGGCGTGGCGCATCACGATGAGGATATGCCGGTATTCCTTGGCCGCCTTGGCCACTTTCTTGAGATTGACTCCCACTGCCCCGTCCTTCCATGGCCGGCGGGACGCCGACCTTCACCACTCACCATTCTTGCAGATTGCGCCACGCGACCCGCATCCGGACACGGCTTTTGCACAAACTACGTCGCCGGTGCGGCATGGCCACGCAATCGCGCAACTACATGAGCGCGCCGGCACCGCCCGTCACGCCGACGTCGGAACCGCCGACATCCGTCGCGTCCGCAGCGCCTTCCGTGTCCGGCAACGCGTCCACCTGCGCGTCGAGGTCGCGCAGCACCTTGCGCAGCTTGCGGTCGGAGATGTCGCGCAGCTCCAGCTCCTCCAACTGCGCCGCGCGTTCCTCGGCGGTCATCTCGTCGATGTCGCTGGTCGTGTCCTTGGCCGGGCGTTCGCGCTTCTTCAACGCCTCGAACCCCTCCGCCATGGCGCGCGAGACCACCAGGAACCCCGTGTGCCCGATCATCTGATGGTCCGGGCGCACGGCCAGCCCCTGCACCTTCCAGTTGCGTTCCAACGTCTCCTGCACATCCGGCTCGGTCCATACGCCGGATTCGCGCAGGGCCTCGGCGAGCCGGCTCAGCTGGGTGGTGGTGGTGACGTAGCAGATCAGCACGCCGCCCGGGGCGATCACGCGATACGCCTGTTCGAGCCGGTTCCACGGGTCGAGCATATCCAGCATGATGCGGTCGAAGGAATGCTCGGGCAACGTGGCGGCCACCGAGTCGAAGTCGCCGGTCAGCAGATCCCACCATTGCGGCCGGGACCCGTAGTACACGGTGGCGTTGGCCTCGGCCACGCGGGCGAACTCGCCGCGCATCTCGATGGTGGTCAGACGCCCGGTCTCCCCTACAGCGTCCAGCAGGTTGATGCTCATCGCGCCGGAACCGGCGCCGGATTCGAGCACGGTCATGCCGGAGCGGATGTCGCCGAGCTGGATGACCTGGGCGATGTCCTTCGGGTACATGATCTGCGCGCCGCGCGGCATGGAGAGCACGTAGTCGGCCAGGCGTGGGCGCATGACGGCGAACTGCCAGCCGCCGATGGCCCGTGCGCCCTTCCACGGCTTGCCGGCGTCGCGTTCGGGATGCTGCGCGTTGATCTGCGCCTCGCGTTTGGCGCTGACGGTGACGGTGACGCTGCCTTCGGGTCGTCCGATCACCTCATCGTGCAGGATTAGACCGTGTTCGGTCTGCGTGGTGCCGCCCGGCACCAGCTGGTCGGTGATCTTCTTGCCCCGGCGGTCGGTGAACTGCACCTTCTCGCCCGCCTGCAGCGGCCCTCTGCGCATGCGCGTCCTTTCCTCGTGGCTGATTCCTCACCCGAGCATACCGATTGGGGCGGAATCGGCCCACACACGCCGCATCCGGCGACGTTCCATGCGTGGTGAACATCGGAAAAACGTCCCGGAAGCTGCCTTCGTGCCCGGTCGGCATGCATTCAGTATGGGAATCAGCGATTCAGTTGGAAACTGAACCAGGTATAAGCGGGCCCGGACACGCCATCATGCGGCGTATCCGGGCCCGAATCGTTCAACGGTTTCCAACTGAAGACGAGAATCGCCTACGGAAGGAATCAGTCCTCCTCGATGTTGTCGCCGTTCGCGAACTGCGCCTGGTACAGGTTCGCGTAGGCGCCGCCCTTGGCAAGCAGCTCCTCGTGGCGGCCCTGCTCCACGATCGAGCCGTGGTTGACCACCAGGATCAGGTCGGCGTCACGGATCGTGGACAGGCGGTGGGCGATCACGAAGCTCGTGCGCCCCTCGCGCAGATGGTTCATCGCCTGCTGGACCAGCACCTCGGTGCGGGTGTCGACCGAGCTGGTGGCCTCGTCCAGGATCAGAATGTCCGGGTCGGAGAGGAACGCGCGGCAGATGGTCATCAGCTGGCGTTCACCCTGGCTCAGTTCGGCGGTTTCGTCCTTGAGTTCGGTGTCATACCCGTCGGGCAGACGGCGCACGAACTCGTCCACATGGCAGGCCTTGGCGCCTTCGATCATCTGCTCCTCGCTGATGGTCTTGCCCTCGTGCAGGCCGTAGAGCAGGTTCTCGCGGATCGTGCCGTCGAACAGCCAGGTGTCCTGCAGGACCATGCCGAAATGCTGGCGCAGGTCGTGGCGGGTGATGTCGCGCGTATCCACGCCGTCGATGGTGATCGAACCGCCCTGGATCTCGTAGAAGCGCATGAGCAGGTTGACCAGCGTGGTCTTGCCGGCGCCGGTCGGGCCAACGATGGCGATCGTCTGGCCGGGCTTGGCCTCCAGCGACAGGTCCTCGATCAGCGGCTCGGCCGGATCGTAGCTGAACTTGACGTGGTCGAAGCGCACCAGACCCTTGACGTCCTTGATGTCCTGGGTGTGCTCGCGTTCGGCCACCTCCTCGGGTTCGTCCAGGAACTCGAAGATGCGCTCGGCCGAAGCCAGGGAGCTCTGCAGGATGGTGGCCATCGAGCTCAACTGGCCGAGGGGCTGGGAGAGCTGGCGCGAATACTGGGAGAACGCCTGCAGGTCGCCCAGCGTCATCGTGCCGGAGAGCACCTTGAGTCCGCCGACGACCACCACGATCACGAAGTTCAGGTTGCCGAAGAACTGCGTGACCGGCATGTTGATGCCGGCGATCAACGTGGCCATGAACGAGCTATCATACAGCTCGCGGTTGCGGCGGTCGAACTCGTCGATCGTCTCGTCCTCCTGTCCGTAGGCGCGGATCACCATATGACCGGAGAACATTTCCTCCACCTGGCTGTTGACCTTGCCGGTGGCATCCCACTGCCGGATGTAGTACGGCTGCGACTTGCGGATGATGAAGTACGCGGCCGCCAGCAGGAACGGGATCACGATCAGCGAGATGAGCAGCAGCAGCGGCGAGATCGTGATCATCATGATCACGGTGCCGATGATCGAGAACAGGGCGAAGATGAACTCGCCCAGCACCTGCTGGAGCGACTGGCCGATGTTGTCGATGTCGTTGGTGGTGCGGCTCATCACCTCGCCGCGGGGCACGCGGTCGAAGTAGCTCAGCGGCAGGTGGTCGAGCTTGGCCTCGATCTGCTGGCGCATGCGGTAGACCGCGTTGGAGACCAGGCGGGTCAGTGTCCAGCCCTGAATCCAGCGCAGCGTGACGGTGCAGAGGAACACGCCGGCGGTGACCCCCAGGATCATCGCCACCTTGCCGAAGTCCACGCCCTGACCGGGGTGGATGTCCATCGAGGAGACCATGTCCACCATGCTGCCCTGGCCGTTGGCTTCAAGGGCCGCGATGGCCTGCTCCTTGGTGGTGCCGGCGGGCAGCATCTTGGAGATCACACCCTCGAACAGCACGTTCGTGGCCTGGCCCATGATCTTCGGCCCCAGCACCATGGTGGTGGTGGCCAGTCCGCAGGCGATGATGACGACCGCCACGCGCAGTTTGTCGGCCAGGATGTACTTCACCAGACGCTTGAGCGTGTGGCTGCGCGGCTTCGTGGTCGTCGGAGCCGTGGTTGCGTTGCCGCGTCCATGTCCGGGCATCAGTCCACCTCCTCGTTCTTCAGCTGCGAGTCCGCGATCTCGCGGTACGTCACGCAGTCCCGCATCAGTTCCTCGTGCCGGCCCATGCCGACGATCCTGCCGTTCTCCATCACCATGATCTGGTCGGCGTCCATCACCGTGGAGATGCGCTGCGCCACGATGATCACGGCCGTTTGCCGGGTGATCGGCTTCAGCGCGTCACGCAGCGCGCGGTCGGTGGCGAAATCGAGCGCCGAGAACGAGTCGTCGAAGGTGAAGATCTTCGGATCGCGCATGATGGCGCGCGCGATGCACAGACGCTGGCGCTGACCGCCGGAGAAGTTCGTGCCGCCCTGGGCCACCGGCGCGTCCAGGCCCTCCGGATTCTCCCGGATGAAGCCGTCCGACTGGGCGATTTCCAGCACCTTCCACATCTTGGCCTTGTCGGCGTTGCGGTCGCCGAACTTGAGGTTGCTGGCCACGGTGCCGGTGAACAGCAGGGCCTTCTGCGGCACGGTGCCGAACAGCGCGGCCAGCTCGTGCGGATCGTATTCGCGCACGTCGTGGCCGTCGACCAGGATCTGGCCTTCGGTCGCGTCGAACATGCGCTGGGCCAGGCGGATGATCGTGGACTTGCCCGAACCGGTCGAGCCGATGATCGCCAGGGTCCTGCCCGGTTCGAGCGTGAAGTTCACGTCGTCGAGTACCGGTTCCTCGGCGCCCGGGTAGCGGAAGGAGACGTGGCGGAACTCCATGACGCCCTTCGGGTCGGTCGGATGGTACGGATGCTCCGGCGCGGTGATCGACGAGGTCGTGTCGCACACCTCGTTGATGCGCTTGGCGGAGACCATCGCGCGTGGGATCATCACCGACATCATCGCGGCCATCATCAGGCTCATCAGGATCATCATCAGATACTGGATGAACGCCTGCAGGCTGCCGATCTCCATGCCGCCGGCGTCGATGCGCTTGCCGCCGAACCACATGATCGAGATGTTCGACAGGTTCATGATGAACATCATCAGCGGCATCATCAGGCTCATCAGGCGGCCGACGCCGACCATGGTCTGGCGCAGCTGGGAGTTGCCCTTCTCGAAGCGTTCCGCCTCGGTGGCCTCACGGGTGAACGCGCGGATCACGCGCACGCCGGTGATCTGCTCGCGCACGATGCGGTTGAGGTTGTCGAGCCGGTCCTGCAGCTGGCCGAACAGCGGGCGCATGCGGCCCATCAGCAGCATGGCCACGATGAAGATCACCGGGATGATGACCACCAGCAGCCAGGTGAGCGTGGCATCCTGCTTGATGGCTAGGATGATGCCGCCCAGGAACATGATCGGCGCCTGCAGGATGACGGCGAAGCCCTGGTAGAACATCATCTGCACCTGCAGCACGTCGTTGGTGGCGCGGGTGATCAGCGAGCCTGCGGAGAAACGTTCCACCTCCTGCAGCGAGAAGCCCTCCACCGCCTTGAAGTAGTCACGGCGGACCTCATAGCCCAGGCGCATCGCCAACCGGGACGAGAAGTACGTGGCCACAATGGCCGCGGCGACCTGCAACAGGCTGAAACCCAGCATGATCGCGCCGTAGCGGTAGATCTCCGAGCTGGAGCCCGAGGCGACGCCCTTGTTGATGATGTCGGCGTTCAGATTCGGCAGGTAGAGCGCCAGCAGCGCCTGCGTGATCTGGAAGACCATCAGCGCCAGCACCTGCCACTTATACGCTTTGAGATAGTGCGTCATGATGCGGAACATGCGTCATTCAACTCCTTTCCTTACGTCGTGTCGTCCAGTGAATCGAGACCAGATTACACACACGTAAGGAACTATCTTTCACCGTAAGCTATATTGTGAGTCGACGCAGTTGCGGACGCAGGCGCGGGCACGGATGCACCCGATACGGCGGCGATGCGTGCACGTACCGTCAGCGTGCGAACGCGGACCAGCGGCCGTTGGTGTGCGTCACCTCCAGCGGCAGGCCGAACACGGCCGTCAGCCGCTCCGAGGTGAACCCGTGCTCCAGGTCGCCGGTGTACACGATGGTGCCGGGCGAGGGATTGTTGCCCGCCACGTTCGCCCTGTAGGCGTCGGCCTCGTCGCCGCTCATGCGGCCCATGACGGCCACATGGTCGAACCCGGTCGGAATCTCCTCCAGGCGGTGCGTGACCAGCAGCACGGTGCGATCGGTGTCCTCGGCGCCGATGCGGCTCAACGCCCGCAACGCCAGCTCGCGTCCGCCCAAGTCCAGCCCCGTGGTCGGCTCGTCGAGAATCAGCAGATCCGGGTCGGCCATCAGCGCGCGGCAGATCAGCACGCGCGTGCGCTCCCCCTCCGAGAGCTTGAACATCTGCTTGCCCTCCAGGTAGGCGATGCCGAACTCCTCCATCAGCCCGCGCGCCTTGGCGAAATCCTCCGCCGTGTACTCGTCGCGCCAGCGCCCCGTGGTGGCGGTCAGCGCGGTCACCACCGCGTCCAGCGGGTCCTCGTTCGGCGGGAACGCGCGGGACAGCTCGGCCGAGCTCAATCCGATGCGGTTGCGGTAGGAGAACACATCCACCTTGCCCAGCCGGTTGCCCAGGATGTCCACGGTGCCTGAGGACGGGAATCCGCGCGTGCTCATCATCTGCACCAGACTGGATTTGCCGATGCCGTTGGGCCCGAACAGCACCCATTTCTCGCCCTTGCGGATCTCCAGGTTCACGTCCGCCAGGATCACGCGGCGCTGACGGCGGAACTCAACCTGCGAAAGCTTCAATGCAATCTCGTTATCGGTCATAGGTTCACTGTACGCCGGAGAATCGGGGGTTGGAGGCTGGCGGCCATCATGAGGACAAAAAGAGGTTCGCACTACCTCGGGGTTCGAATGCACCCTAGCTGAAAAGCCGCCAAAGTTTTTTCGAACCCCGAGGTAGTGCGAACCTCATCCGATCAACCGAGGATCTTCTTATAAACCTCGATGGTCGCGTCGGCGATCGACTCCCAGCTGAACTTGTCGCGGGCGCGCGCGTAGCCGGCCTCGCCCATCTTCTTGGCCAGCTCCGGGTCGCGCATGATCCTGTTGATCGCGTCGGCCATGTCGTGCACGAACTTGTCCGGGTCGGTGGGGGTGCCGGTGCCGTCGTGCAGCTGGTCGATCGGGACCAGATAGCCGGTCTCGCCGTCCACCACGACCTCCGGGATGCCGCCCGTGGCGCTGGCCACCACCGGCAGACCGCACGCCATGGCCTCCAAGTTCACGATGCCCAGCGGCTCGTAGATCGACGGGCAGATGAACGCGTCGCAGCCGTGCTCAAGCGCGTTGAGCTCCGGCTTGGGGAGCATCTCCTCGATCCAGATGATGTTGCCGCGCTCCTCGTCCAGCTTGGCGAAGGCGGTCTTGACCTCCTCCATGATCTCCGGGGTGTCCGGGGCGCCCGCCGCCAGCACGACCTGCACGTCCTTGTCCACGAAGTGCAGCGCCTGCAGCAGATACGGCAGGCCCTTCTGGCGGGTGATGCGGCCGACGAACAGCAGGGTCGGCTTGCTGCGGTCGATATGGTAGCGGTCGAACACGCCCCAGGCCGGATCGTCGTCGGCCGGGGTGGCGAAGTCGTCCATCGTGATGCCGTTGTAGACCACGTGCACCTTGTCCGGATCGACGTTCGGGTAGGCGGCCAGGATGTCCTCCTTCATGCCGCCGGAGACTGCGATGATGCCGTCGGCGTGCTCATAGGCGTCCCTCTCGGCCCAGGAGCTCAGGTTGTAGCCGCCGCCGAGCTGCTCGCGCTTCCACGGGCGGAACGGCTCCAGGCTGTGCGCGGTGATGACCAGCGGGATCTCGTGCAGCTGCTGGGCCAGACGGCCGGCCAGGCAGGCGTACCAGGTGTGGGCGTGGATGATGTCGGCGTCGACGTCGTTGGCGATCTGCAGATCCACGCCGAACGTCTTGATCGCGCCGTTCGCGTCCTTGAGTTCGGCCGGGGTGTCATAGCCGACGACCGTCAGGCTGCCCTTGGGATCGCTGCCGGGGATGGCCGGCACATCGGCCTCCGTGCGCGGGCCGTCGAACGCGCGCACGGTCACGTCGATGCGTTCGGCCAGGACCTTGCTCAGCTCCTCGGCGTGCACGCCGGCGCCGCCATAGACCTTGGGCGGATACTCACGGGTCAGGATATCGACCTTCATTGGTCACCTCTCTGTAGAAAATGGACTCTGCCACTGTCTACTGTATGACATCCGCACACAAAAAACGCACAACATACCGCCCATGTTGCGACAAGTTGTGCGCCGTTGTCGACAATCCGCGCGCCCATGCCGCAACACGCCCTGCGCCGCATTTTAAGATTGCGGTGTTTACATGAGCATATGGCTGAAGATTATGCAATCTACCGTCTGTATATCGACGGCGTACCGTTTGAGTTCCATTCCCCCGATTCCGCGACGAAGACGTACGCGGACCTGTGCGATGTCGTCGCCAAGGCCCACTCCGACCGCAAGGCGCGGCATTTCTCGTTCTCGACCTCGTCGCATCCGACCAAAGGCCGTTCGATCGACGTGCTGGTGACCGCATCAACCCGTGTCATGCTGGATGCGCCGCTGGGTTGGTGACGTGTAACGCCGATTGCCTCCGACGAGCGCGTGTGAGACGTTCGTCGGAGGCGATCTGAACGATGGAGGAACGGTTTCCGCCCGATCACACGGCGGTGCCGTTGGCGTCCAGATTCGGGTTGTGCTTCGAGTTTCCCGCGGTGAAGAACAGGCTGAGCACGCCGACCGCGAAGACCACGGCCACGCCGGCCACCAGCCAGATCGGCTTGGTCGGCAGCCACATGACCACCACGAACGCGATCGCCGCAATGACGATCAGCGCCCAGCTGAACACCCGGAACCACTGACGCACCGAATGCGGTGCCTTGACGAGCTTCGGATTGCGCAGCGCGATATCCGTATCGGCCGTCATCTCCGGCGTCTCGAACGAGGCGGTCGGCTTCCACTCGCCGTCTGTGCCCTCCTGCAGACGGATCGACTTCTGCTGCAGCGCGTATTCGTCGATCATCCCGGAACGGCCACGACCCCGGGTCTGGTCGTACTGCTGCGGGATGCCCCTGCGGTTACGCTTCTCCTGCGCACGACGTTCTGCACGGTTCGGCATGCTCACTCCTTCATGATGCGAACGGATTCACTGCAAGCTACTGTACAACAGCAACCGCCGAAATCCGTCGCGCATTCCGGATAATTCAAGGCACGCGAGGCGACTCGGGGATTATGCCGATTCCGTGTACATGCGGTCCAGCGTGTTGGGGAACAGTCGTCCGAACACGTACCGACAGCCGGATATGGAGGCGATGAGAGCCACCAGGATCCCGACCCGCGCGACAACGGCATTGAGCAGACCGAATGCCTCGAATTCCGTCCATAACGGCAGAACGGCTACGATGCAGAAACACATAAACACCGCAAGCATCTGGGCGGTCTGGGAATCCTTCTCCGGATTGAGCATGAAGAATATCAGGCAAACGCCGATGCTGATGATGCATGCCATGAATTCAATGATGAAAGCATCGCATACCGTCATGATGGGTATATCAATATGCCGAGCGAACAGGATGCCCGGTGTCACCGTCATTGAAATTACGGCGGTCGTCATCGGGTATATCGAATTCGCAGCACATACCGCATCACCGGGGTGTTGCTCAGCTTGAGGTCGACCAACATTCCTCTGGCAACATCCTGCTGCAGTACCAGGCACGCCCGACCGCAGCCGTGAGGTTCCCGACCGGCAACGCGAACTCCACAACGGCGCGTCCCGCCAATACGTCAGGGACCTGGTCAGACGACATCATCACGCCGGAGAGTACAAGCGGTACTAGTACGGCAAGCATCGCGTATACGCCGAAGATGAGCCTGCGGTACATATGGGCAACGTAAAACACCAACGCCTTCATACATCTTCCTTTCATTACCATGAGTCCGTTTGTTGCCCGCTTCTTGCAACACACGTATGTCGTTCGGGATACGGCGTTTATTTGATGAACGCGGATGTGCCTCCGGCTCATCCCCTGCTCTCCGATGTCGTATCGCCAGTGCGTTGTATGCCGAAGTCCACGCCCTCACGGTCACGACCCAACGTCGCGATGTCGGTGAAGGTCTCGTAGTCGGGCACGTCGGCGAGCATGATGTCCTTGACGATATGCCGGTCGTCGAGGATGACGACCCGTTCCGCGGCCTTCCAGCAGTACTCCAGATCGTGTGTGATGGTCAGGATCGTCCGTCCGGCGACGTGCAGCTGGTTGATGTAGTCGATGAACAGGTCGCGCGTGATCGGGTCGATGGAGTTGGTGGGTTCGTCCAGCATGATGACGTGCGAGTCGAACAGCATGCCCGCCACCAGACCCGCACGTTTGCGCAGTCCGCTGGAGAGTTCCGACACCTTCTTGTCAAGATGCGGGCCAAGCTCGAACGCCCGGATCAACGGTTCGTCGTCAAGGTCAGCCGGATTCACGTCCCGCGACTTGGAATCCCCGTCGGCGAACAGCAGGGCACGGAACTTGATGTTGTCGCGGAGCGTCATCGAATCGACGAGGTTGGCCCGTTCCGTCATCAGGAACACATCGCGCATCGATGGCACGAGCGCCTGGTTGATGACACAGCGGCCGCTCCGAGGCCGCAGGAGTCCGACGATAAGGTTGAACAGCGTGGTCTTGCCCACGCCGTTGTAGCCCAACAGGGCCAGCGTCTGCCCCTGCGGCACCGTGAGGGAGACGTCGTCCAGCACGGTCTGGCGTTTTCTGTAGCCGAAGGTCACATGATCGACGGCGATAATCGTATCGGTGTTCATATGTTATCTCCTTCACAACGATTGCACGATTGGCGGGGCAATCGTGCCGAGATCGCCCAACGTGGATGCGTATCGGCGTTGCAGCACGGTGAGCGACAGCAGGAACGCCCCCACCGCGCAGAGCAGAACGATCGCCAGGGAAATCAGCGCCGCAGTGACGAATGGTAGCGCCCATAGCACGATGCTGGCGAACATCGGAATCATCAGTATGCAGGCGGTGAGGAGGAACGCCGTGTTCGGCATCAGCAACCGCAGGAACATGGCGAGCTGCGTGTCCAGCGCGGTCCACGCCCAGTTCATCAAACAAGCCATGAGGAGCTGCGCCGCCACCATACCCGGTGCCGGCAAGGCGCCGCGGTCGGCATGCAGCGCCGCCAGCAACGATATGACGAGGAAGACCGTGGTCGCCGCCTCATACATCCACAGCTTCGTCAACAGATAGGTGCGGAATGACGTGCCCGATTGCACAATGAGTTCGGGGACACCATCCAGATAGTCCTGCCAGGTGGTGTAATCCACGGTAATGGCGAGAAACAGGCCGAACGTTGGGGCATCGATCATTGCTTTGAACAGGGCATCCCCTGTATGGAGGAATAATGGGTTGAGCGATATGATCACCGGAAAGATCAATGAAACCCAACACATCCGATTCAGCGATGTGAATAAGCGGAATTCCTTGAATAGAAAAGCTTTCATTGCGTTTGCCATCGATCATGTATTGGTGTGGTATGCGGTTATGCGACACCTAACGTAAAGACGTATCGCGAACGGTCGAACCAATGGATTGCGGAGCATAGCATCGCCATGAGGGCTGCGAACAGTAAAATCGCGATGAACAGCGGGATGATGCCTAGTTCGTAGCAGAAACAGACACCGAACGGAATCAGCATCGACACCATGGCGATCAGCGTGGCGTTGGTATCCGGATCATTGAACATAAGAACGCTGAATTCCCCGAACACCGTGCCGCAGACAATCGTCAGCGCAGTGAACAGCAGTCCGATGGCATATCGCACCGTATCGTCCATGGAAGGCCCCGACCACAGACACAGCACCAATCCATTGATGACGGTGAGAATCATCGCCCATCCAACAGGCGCCACGCATTTTGCGTAGACATACGCGAGTATGGACCGCCCGCTCTGCCTCCACAGCTCGATGACGCCTTGGGACTTGTCCTGGATAGCGCAGGGCAGAGCCAAAAGCAAGACGCCCGTTGCGGTTAACAACGGGCCCAGAGCAGCACACGTTACCCAGGGATTCGCCGGTAAAGTGAATTCCACAACGTACGTTTGTGCGTAGAACAGAACCACGACAATCCATGTCCACCCGTGCAGGAACTGCCGGGTATCACGGAACAGAATCCCGATCACTATCTATTATCCCCTTTGTTTTACGACTCCATATCGGGAGATGCGATTCAAAAATGCGTCAGCGTCCGTGGGAAACGGCGACGGAACACATGCTCGCACCATATGGTGACGCCCGTCACCAACGCGACGAGCCCCAGTACCGTCGCCAACCCGTTAATCGTTCCCAACGACTGCAGTTCAGTCCATAGTGACAGCCACATGACCATGGCGGATATGAACACGCTCCCCATCGCCGCCGCCTGCTCATCGAGGTTCGGCGAAAGCTGGTGCCACAACAGGCAGATGCTGATGGCCAACACGTTGATGACCGCACCCAACATGACGATGTTCAGCACCAGAATGGGTGATACGGCTGAATGCCGTGCCAATAGAACGGCCACCCAGACCAAAGTGCTGACGACCACGCTTGACATGGGCAATAGCGATTGCGCCAGTATGTATCGGTACAGTGGTGTTTCCGATAATACGATCATCGAGAACACCCCATCGTGCATGTGCCGATGCATGATGGTGCATACCACGATTACCGATAGGATGCCCGTGATGGGAATCGATGCGCCGCCAGCTATAGTAAGCACGTCCATATCGGGTGCGGCCACACCGGAGACCAATCCTGCCGTTACCCAAGGCAGGACGCTACCCAGCGTCACCGTCAACAACACCCCCACCGTGCAATACGTTCGGGCCATGCAGAACATCAGTCCCCTCAGCTTGCTTCGTCTCTTCCAAGTCTTTATAGGATGCGTGGGCGCAATCCCAAGAGGACCGCACCCATACGTATCACTGCTATCCCATGCAATTTCCGGTTTCGCCGACGATCGCCTTCTCGTTCATGCTCATATGAGCCTCCTTGTGTTGTATGCCTTCCACTTTGGAAGACAAACAACACTGTGCTTTGTCTGTTCCAACTAATCCATGCCCGTATCCCGTTTGGGGGACAGGGTAATCATGAGAATCATCCGTTCAAGGTCTTATCGATGTATGTTTGGTGTCAGGAAAAGGGCAACGCCTCGCGCCCAACACACCAAATCTGCCGAATGCTGTACTCACAATGGGATACAACGCTTCCGAAGTGTGCTGTCCTACGAGAAAATAAGTTGAAACTTTCCAACATAGTAGGAGGAAACGTATGCGTGCTATTGCTGCGATTTCATGTGCGGTGGTTTTTGCCGTTGGCTTGCCGAGCGCCCAGTGGGAGGCGCAATCTGTGCCGGAAGGCGTCTCACCATATGGCGTACACTCATGTATACCGTTCCTACCGTGGTTCTGTGAAAAGACCATCCCCGTTTCCGACTAACGGCATCGAACAGGAGAGTTGCCATTGCTCATCATCTGTAGACATGTTGACCATGCCTCCGTACCGCCGAATCTGTTTGCTGAGCAAAGAGAGACCTCTACCTGATTCCGGTGCGGGAATCCAATCCTCAGTTCTAGTCGTTCCATTGGTCTGGGACAGCAAAACCCTGTCGTCGGTGAGTTTGATGTGAATCCGATATGTTGAACTGTGGGGATCGCAGTGGCGTTCGATATTCGTATATACTTCCCGAAGCAGCGCAAGAAAAACAAGGCTTCGTTGGTCAACACATAGGTTGCATTCGCCCTGTACATCGGAACAACCTTGGTATTCCAAATCATGGAGTCGTCGGTCGCCGGATGCCATGACTGACGTCACCGCCGCCTGTACGGTGATGCGCTTTGCGGCACCCGGCACCATGTCGTTTTGCTGTAACATATCGATAGCCTGATGTGTCTGGCGTAACGCATCATCAGCGTAATGAACAATGTTGGCTATACCGCATCGTTCATATACATCAGGATTCTTGCGTTGTATACATTCGGCCGATACGATGATTCTCGTCATATTCCCGGAGACCGCTTCGTGGAACAGCGAAGCCATGAATTGATTACGCTGAGTCTGTTCGATTTGTCGTTGGGTTTCCTGCTGCGTATAGTGCAACTGCCGATATCTGATTGACACGCCGATCAAATATACACACAACAGGCTGACTCCTAAGTTGGCAATACCGTCTGGTATGCCATACCCCATAATGTCCGGATACCGAATCGCGGCATACGTTACCGTAGACAAAGTAATGACGAGCGATAGCACGCATTCCCAAGCGCGCGTAGTGCGCCCCAGTGACACCATTGCGAGAAGTGTTGCCCATGTGGTGCTTGGCCCGGCGGAATCAACGCCGACCAGTAAATCGCCGATTGCGCCAACAAAAATCATGCACCATGCCGCCATATGCGACTTCCATGGCATTAACGCCAGTATCAGACAGAGCAGGACAGCCAACAATGTTCCCACCACCGTATGCGGCGGGTTCATAATCCATTCGGCGGTTGCCACGACCAACGCGGCCACCGACAGACACAGGATGACCTTGTCCGCTATCGACCATGCGGCCATATGCCGGCGAATGCCGTGAATGCCCCGTAGCACGGCCTCGTGCGCGCGATTGCCGCGATTCCGCCCGCTCATGCCTGGCACCGCCACCACAGGTCCACCAGCTCCGCGCGTGAGGACAGCCCCAGCCGTTTCTGCGCACGGTCCAGATGGGTCTTGACCGACCCGGGCGTGATCTTCAGTTTCAGGGCAATGACTGCCGGCTTGTTCGCCTGCGCATACAGCTCCACCACCTGCCGTTCCCGTTCGGTGAGCAGCGCCAGGCTCGGCCCGTCCTCCACCCACAGACGCTCGTGGGCGTGCCGCGCCGACTCGAACTCCACGGTCCGCATGCCGCCGGTCATCGCCGGCAGAACACCACCGGCCGCCACCGCCGTGATCGCCTGGCACAGACCATTGAAATCGTCTTTGCCTACGATGCCCTGTGCGCCGGCGTCCGCCACCGTGGCCGCGTACTGGTTCAGCGAGAAAGCCGTCATCGCCAGAATCGGCAGCGTGCCGTTCCTTGAACGTATCCGCCGGCATGCCTCGGTGCCCGGCATATCCTCCAAGCTCATGTCCAGGAGCAGGATGCCAGCGCGGTTTAGCGGATCCAACGCCCGTTCGATGGCCTCATGCCCCGAGTGGGCGACCCATCTGACACGAACCTGCGGCAGCTGCTGGCTGATGATCGCCGCGAGTCCCCTCAGCACGATCTCGTCATTATCGGCAATCGCCAAGTGAATAGCGTTGTTCCCCACGTGCACTGACTATACAGTCAAAGCACGCGGGAAACAACTTCATGGCGCGGAGGGGATGTTTCGTTCCCTACCGCGGCAGCGCCATCGGCCGGCGCGAAGCGGCGATCGGCGCGGGCAGCTCGGTGTCGCCGGTCAGGTAGTGGTCCACGGCGGCGGCGCAGGAGCGGCCTTCGGCGATGGCCCAGACCACCAGGCTCTGGCCGCGGCCTGCGTCGCCGCAGGCGAAGACTCCGTCCTGAGACGTGGCATACGAGTCGTCACGTGCCACGTTGCCGCGCCCGTCCAGCTCGACCGGCAGCTGCTCGGTCAGCGTCGTCGTATCCGGATGCAGGAAGCCGACCGAGATCAGCACCAGATCGGCGGGCAGCACGCGTTCAGTGCCCGGCTGGCGGGTGAACGGCCCGTCCTCCCCCGGCGCGACGGTCACCACCTTGAGCCCGGTCACGTGGCCGTGCCCGTCGGCCACGAACCCGGCCGCCGTGGCGGAATGCTCGACACGGACTTCGGTTTGGTCTTCCCCCGCCTCGTTGTTGTCGGACCCGATGAAGTTCACCGAATCCGTGTTGTACAGGTACTCGCCGCCCTCCTCCATCGAACTGGTCTGCTGGTACAGACGCGCGTAGGTGGGCCACGGCTGGTTGTCAGGACGCTCCGTCGGTTCCTTGGGCATGATCTGCAGCACGGTCACGCTCTTGGCGCCCTGACGGATGGCGGTGCCCAGGCAGTCGGAGCCGGTGTCGCCGCCGCCGATCACGATCACGTCCTTGCCTTCGGCGGTGATGTCATGGACCGGCGCCACGCCGTAGACGCGGCGGGTGGCGTCCGGCAGGTACTCCATCGCGAAATGGATGCCGTCGAGCTCGCGCCCCGGCAGGTTCATGTCGCGCGGCACGGTGGAACCGATCGCCACCACTACCGCGTCATACCGCGAACGCAGCTCGTCCCAGGAGATGTCCTTGCCGACCTCCACGCCGGTGCGGAACCGCGTGCCTTCGGCCTCCATCTGCTCCACGCGGCGGTCGATCAGCCGCTTGTCGAGTTTGAAGTTGGGGATGCCGTAGCGCATCAGGCCGCCGATCGCGTCGTCGCGCTCGTAGACGACGACGGTATGTCCGGCGCGGGTCAGCTGCTGGGCGCAGGCGAGTCCGGCCGGTCCGGAGCCGACGACGGCCACGGTCATGTCGGTCAGGCGGTGCGGCGGCATCGGCTTGACGTAGTCCAGCTGCCACGCCTGGTCGATGATCGTGCATTCGTCGTTCTTGATCATCGTCGCCGGCTGGTGGATGCCCAGCACGCACGCCGATTCGCATAGGGCCGGGCAGATGCGGCCGGTGACCTCAGGGAAGTTGTTGGTGGAGGACAGCCGATGGTAGGCGTCCTCCCACTTGCCCTGATACACCAGGTCGTTGAATTCGGGGATGAGGTTGCCCAGCGGGCAGCCGGTCATGCAGAACGGGGTGCCGCAGTCCATGCAGCGGGACGCCTGTTCGCGAGTCCACGGCTGCAGGCCGGATTCGGCGTGCACGTCCATCCAGTCGCGGATGCGCTCCTCGACGGGGCGTTCGGCCGGTTCGCGGCGGGTACGTACTTTAAGGAATCCTCTGGGGTCCGCCATGTCAGCGCGCTCCTTCCATCACCTGCTCGTACACCTGTTCCCAGACGCCGGGCTCGTTGAAATCGATATGCTCGTCTTCGGCGCGGCGCATCGCCGCGGTCATCGCCACATACTGCCTGGGCACCACATGCGTGAACCGGGCGGCCGTCGCATCCCAGTCCTCCAGCAGCGCGGCGGCGAACGCCGAGCCGGTCTCCTCGGCGTGGCGCTTGACCAGGTCGCGCACCTTCTCGGATGTCGCCCCGTCCAGCGGTTCGAACAGCAGCGACCCGTGTTCGACGGCCTCGGGGTTGACCTTGGACGTGTCCAGGTCGAGCACGAACGCGTCGCCGCCGGAGAAGCCGGCGCCGAAGTTGCGTCCGGTGGGACCCAGCACCACCACGGTGCCGCCGGTCATGTACTCGCAGCCGTGGTCGCCCACGCCCTCGACGACGAACGTGGCGCCGCCGTTGCGCACCGCGAAGCGTTCGCCGGCCTTGCCGCCGACGAACATCTCGCCGGAGGTCGCGCCGAAACCGGTCACGTTGCCGGCGATCACGTTCCGGTGCGGGTCGAAGTTCACGCCCTCCTCGGGCCGGACGACCATGCGTCCACCGGACAGGCCCTTGCCGGCGTAGTCGTTGACCTCGCCGTAGACGCGCAGGGTCTCGCCGCGCGGGATGAACGCACCGATAGACTGGCCGCCGGAACCGTGCAGGGTCATATCGATTGTGTCGTCGGGCAGGCCTTCGGCGCCGTAGCGACGGGTGATCTCGTAGCCGACCATCGTGCCGAGCGTGCGGTTGACGTTGCGGATCGGCATCTCGATGCGCACGGGTTCGCGGCTTTCCAGCGCGGGTTCGGCCAGGCGGATCAGCTCGTTGTCCAGCGCCTTGTCGAGCTCGTGGTTCTGCTCGATGGTCTTGTGCAGAATCGTGCCGGGGACCGGGCCGGGCTGCATCAGCACGTTCGTCAAGTCCACGCCGTCCGCCTTCCAGCGGCTGACCGCCTCATCCTGATCCAGGCACTCCACGTGGCCCACGGCCTCTTCAAGCGTGCGGAAGCCGAGCTGGGCCAGCAGCTCGCGCACCTCTTCGGCGACGAACATGAAGAAGTTGACCACATGCTCGGGCTTGCCGGTGAACCGGGCGCGCAGCTCCGGGTCCTGCGTGGCGATGCCTTGCGGGCAGGTGTTCTTCTGGCAGGCGCGCATCATCACGCAGCCCTCCACGATCAGCGCCGCGGTGGCGAAGCCGAACTCCTCGGCACCCAGTAGGGCGGCGATCATCACGTCGCGTCCGGTCTTGAGTTCGCCGTCGCACTGCACGGTCACGCGGGAGCGCAGACCGTTGAGGATCAGCGTCTGCTGGGTTTCGGACAGGCCGATCTCCCACGGGGTGCCGGCGTGCTTGATCGCGTTGAGCGGGGCCGCGCCGGTGCCGCCGTCATAGCCGGAGATCAGCACCACATCGGCATGGCATTTGGCCACGCCGGCCGCGATCGTGCCGACGCCGAACTCGGAGACGAGCTTGACGTGGATGCGGGCCTTGGGGTTGGCCATCTTCGCATCGTTGATCAGCTGCTTCAGGTCCTCGATCGAATAGATGTCATGGTGCGGCGGCGGGGAGATCAGCTCCACGCCGGGCGTGGAATGACGCACCTTGGCGATCCACGGCGGCACCTTGGCGCCCGGCAGGTGGCCGCCCTCGCCCGGCTTGGCGCCTTGGGCGAGCTTGATCTGCAGGTCGGTGGCGTGCACCAGGTAGTCGCTGGTCACGCCGAAGCGCGCGGAGGCGATCTGCTTGATGCGGCTGACGCGCAGCGGGTCGTTGATCCGGTCGTCGGATTCGCCGCCCTCGCCGGAGTTGGAGCGCGCGCCGATCATGTTCATCGCGATGGCGAGCGTCTCGTGCGCCTCCTGCGAGATCGAGCCGTAGCTCATCGCGCCGGTGGAGAAGCGCTTGACAATCTCGCTGGCCGGCTCGACCTCGTCGATCGGGATCGGCTGGCGGGTCGGCTTGAACGTCATCAGGCCGCGCAACGTCATCAGACGGTTCGATGTGTCGTTGACATGCGCCGCGTACCGCTTGAACATGCCGTAGTCGCCGCGCTGCGTGGACTGCTGGAGCAGGAAGATGGCCTCCGGGTCGTTCAGGTGGTTCTCTCCGGTGCGCCGCCACTTGTAGTCGCCGCCGGTGGGCAGCTCGTCATGCGCGGTGACGGTCCACTGGTTCGGATAGGCCACGCGGTGGCGGCGGGCCACCTCCTCGGCGATCTCGTCCAGTCCGATGCCGCCGACCTGCGAGGTGGTGCCGGTGAAGTACCGGTCGATGACGGTCCGGTTCAGGCCGACCGCCTCGAACAGCTGGGCGCCGCGGTAGCTCATGATGGTGGAGACGCCCATCTTGCTCATGATCTTGAGCACGCCGATCGACAGGGCGTGCGTCACGTTCGTCACGGCCGTGGCCGCATCGACCGTGAGGTAGCCGCGGCGGGCTTGGTCCTCCACGGTTTCGAACGCCAGGTACGGGTTCACGCAGGCGGCGCCGTAGGCGATGAGCAGCGCGACGTGGTGGATCTCTCGCACGTCGCCGGCCTCCACGGCCAGCGAGACCTGGGTGCGCGTGTGCCGGCGCAGCAGGTGATGCTGGACCGCGGAGGTGAGCAGCAGCGACGGGATCGGCGCCCACGTGTGATCCGAGCCGCGGTCGGAGAGCACGATGAAGTTCGCGCCGTCGGCAATCGCCCGGTCGATGTCGGCGAAGATCTCGTCGAGCCGCGATTCGAGCGCGGGGCCGCCGCCGGCGACCTGGTACAGGCCCTTGACGACGAACGGCCGGTAGTAGCCGTCGAGGATGGCGGCGCGGTCGAGCCGCTTGAGCTGCGCCATCTCCTCGGAGTTGATGACCGGCAGCGGGATCAGGATCTTCTTGGCGTGCAGCTCGGTGTCCTCCAGCAGGTTCGGCTCGGGGCCGATCGCCGATTCCAGACAGGTGACGATCCGTTCGCGCTCCCAGTCGAGCGGCGGGTTGGTGACCTGCGCGAACTTCTGCGTGAAGTAGTCGAACAGCATGCGGCTGCGGTCGGAGAGCACGGCCATCGGCGTATCGTTGCCCATCGAGCCGAGCGGCTCCTTGCCGGTGTCCGCCATGGGGTTGAGGATCAGCTTGATGTCCTCCTCGGTGTAGCCGAAGGCGCGCTGGCGGCGAAGCACCGATTCGTAGGAGTGGTTGACGTGTTCGCGGGCGGGCAGTTCGTTCATGTGCACGCTGTTGCCCTCCACCCACTGCCGGTACGGGTGCTGCGCGGCGAGCGCGTGCTTGATCTCGTCGTCCGGCACGATGCGGCCTTCGGCGGTGTCCACAAGGAACATCCGCCCCGGTTCCAGACGCCCTTTGGCGCTCACGTGTTCGGCGGCCACGTCGGGCAGCACGCCGGCTTCGGAGGCGAGCACGACCAGACCGGTGTCGTCCAGCTGCCAGCGGCCCGGGCGGAAGCCGTTGCGGTCGAGCAGCGCGCCGACCTGCGTGCCGTCGGTGAAGATGATGTGCGCCGGACCGTCCCACGGTTCGATCAGCGTGTTGTTGTACTCGTAGAAGGCGCGCACGTCGGGGTCGAGCGTGTCGTCGTTCTCCCAGGCGGGCGGCAGCATCATCAGGATGGCGTGCGGCAGGCTGCGGCCGGCCAGGTGCAGCAGCTCCAGACACTCGTCGAAGGTGCCGGAGTCCGAATAGCCGGGCGTGGCGATCGGCAGCAGCGGCTCGAACTCGCCGAGCAGTTCGGAGCTCAGACGTCCCTCGCGGGCCTGCAGCCAGTTGCGGTTGCCCTGGATGGTGTTGATCTCGCCGTTGTGGGCCAGCAGGCGGAAGGGCTGGGCCAGCGGCCAGCTGGGGAACGTGTTGGTGGAGAAACGCGAGTGCACGATGGCCACGCGCGCCGCCATCCGCTCGTCGTTGAGGTCCGGGAAGAAGCCGGTCAGCTGCATGGTGGTCAGCATGCCCTTGTAGGTGATGGTCCGGCCGGACAGCGAGGCGAAGTACACGCCGACCTCGTGCTCCACGCGCTTGCGGATGCGGAACGCCTTGCGTTCCAGGTCCAGTCCGCCCAGGGAGCCGTCCGGGGAGGCGACGACCAACGTGACGAATGCGGGCATCGAGGCCAGCGCCTGCAATCCCAGCCCGTTCGGATCGGTGGGTACGGTACGCCAGGCGAGCGGTTCCAGCCCCTCCTCGCGCACGATGGCGGCGATGGCTTGCTGCTGGCGGCCGCATGCGGCGGTGTCCCGGTCCAGGAACGCGATGCCCGCCGCGTAATGGCCCGGTTCCGGCAGCGGCGCGTCGACCACGGCCCGCATGAACGCGTCGGGCATGCCCATCAGAATGCCCGCGCCGTCGCCGGTGTTCTCCTCGGCGCCCACCGCGCCGCGGTGGTCCAGGTTCCTCAGCACCTCGATGGCCTTGTCGATGACGCGCCGCTCCGGCCGACGGTTCATCGTGGCCACCATGCCGACGCCGCAGGCGTCGTGTTCCGCGGCGGGGTCGTAGAGCCCCTCCTTGCATCGGACGGTCAGATCTAGCGGAGCATGCAACGTCACTTGGATCACCTTTCTTGCGTTACGGACAGGATACGACCCGCAGGCCACAAATGTCCGCATAATGAGACATCCTGCGCCTTGCGGCACGGCCGTTCTCTCCCAATCCGGATTGACTGCGCTTGAGAGTACCGCCCGGATGTTACCACGCAACTTCAGTGTCCACATTTCGAATCACCGCGTCGCCCGGCGACTGTCTGGCGCAGACCATCCCGCGGCTACAGACCGCAGCAGTCGAACATGCGCTCGATGACGGCGTCGTTGAGCAGACGGCCGCGCAGCGTGGGTATGAGCCGGGAACCGCGGCGTTCGACCAGCCCCTCGCGCTCCAACTCCGCGACGCCCGCGTCGATGTCGGAGGATGCCGCCCCGCCGACATCGAGGGATGTCTTGAGCGCCGTCAGGTCCAGTCCTTCACGCAGACGCAGGCCCAGCATGATCGTTTCCTCAAGGGCCTCCATCGGCGTGATGGATTCGCTGCCGGCCCATGGCACCTGTCCGGCGTTGACGCGTTCGCTCCACAGCCGCGGGTGGGCCAGATCCCAGGAACGGACGGCGCCATGGGCATCGCAGTCCTGAGGGGACGATCCATGCGGCCGGGCGGAGCGTTCCGACTCGCTGCGACATGATGCAGGCTCGACGCGGTTGTAGTGCGAGTGGGCGCCCGGGCCGATGCCGGCCCAGTCGACGTTGCGCCAGTACCCCAGGTTGTGGCGGCTCTCATACCCCGGGCGGGCCCAGTTGGAGATCTCATACCATTGCAAGCCGGCCGCGGAGAACAACTCGTCGGCGATCTCGTATTTGGCCGCCTCGTCGTCGTCATCCGGTTTCGGCAGCACGCCGGCGGCGATCTGCCGGCCCATCTTGGTCGTCGGCTCCACGGTCAGCGCGTACGCGGAGATGTGGTTCACACCCAGATCGATGGCCGTGCGCACCGACGTGCGCCAATCCTCCAGGCTCTCCCCCGGCGCGCCATAGATCAGGTCGACCGAACTGCGCAGGCCGGCCGCCTCGGCGGCGCGTACGCCGGCCTCCACGTTGGCCGGCGTATGGGTGCGGTCCAGCGTCCTCAGCACATGCGGCACGGCCGACTGCATGCCGAACGAGACGCGGGTGAAGCCGCCGTCGGCCAGCGCGCGGATGGTCGCCGCATCCACCGTGTCCGGATTCGCCTCCGTCGTGATCTCGGCGCCGTCCTCGACGCCCCAGAGCTCGCGGATGGCGTTCAGGATCGCGATCAGGTCGTCGGCAGGCAGGATTGTGGGCGTGCCGCCGCCGAAGAACACGGTCGAGGCCGGCGGTTCGGCGATGCCGTGACGCTCCTGCCAGTCGCGGACCAGCCGCATCTCGCAGATCGTCATCGCGGCGTAGTTGCCGCGCGACGCACCGCCGCCCAGGTCGACGGCCGTGTACGTGTTGAAATCGCAGTATCCGCAGCGTCGCAGGCAAAACGGCACATGGATGTAGACCTCGAACATGACTCACACCTCCACGCGGCGCTGCCGTCGCGGCCTTGGCGGCCACTCCCCTCGCTTACAGGCAATCCACCGGATTGCCTGCTTAACGGCTCGGCACCGCAGACAGAACGGCACATGGATGTAGACCTCGAACGCCATCAGCCTTCGGACTTCTGCGCGGCGCGGATCTTGTCCTTGGTGTCGCGGTCGTTCGCGCCCTCGCCGGTGGAGAGGGCGGCGATGAACGCCTCCTGCGGCACCTCCACATGGCCGAGCATCTTCATGCGCTTCTTGCCCGCCTTCTGCTTCTCCAGCAGCTTGCGCTTACGGGTGATGTCGCCGCCATAGCACTTGGCGAGCACATCCTTGCGCAGCGCGCGGATGGTCTCTCGGGCGATGATGCGCGAGCCGATCGCGGCCTGGATCGGGATCTCGAACTGCTGGCGCGGGATCAGCTCGCGCAGCTTCTTGGTCATCATCACGCCGTAGCTGTACGCCTTGTCACGGTGCACGATGGCGCTGAACGCGTCCACCTTCTCGCCCTGGATCAGGATGTCCACCTTCACCAGGTCGGCGCTCTGCTCGCCGTCCTCATGGTAGTCGAGCGAGGCGTAGCCCTTGGTGCGCGACTTCAGCTGGTCGAAGAAGTCGAACACGATCTCGGCCAGCGGCATGCGGTAGTGCATCTCCACGCGGTCGGCGCTGATGTACTCCATCGTGCCCATCTGGCCGCGATGGTCCTGGCACAGGTCCATCACCGCGCCGATGAACTCCTTCGGCGTGATGATGTCGGCGGCCACCATCGGCTCGACGATCCTCTTGATCTTGCCGTCGGGGAACTCGCTCGGATTGGTGACGTGGTGGACCGTGTTGTCCTCCGCGGTCACCTCGTACGGCACGTTCGGCGCGGTGGAGATCAGGTCGAGTCCGAATTCGCGTTCTAGGCGCTCGGAGACGATCTCCATGTGCAGCAGACCCAGGAAGCCGCAGCGGAAGCCGAAGCCCAGCGCCACCGAGGTCTCCGGCTCGTAGATGAGCGCCGCGTCGTTGAGCTTGAGCTTGTCGAGCGCGTCGCGCAGCTCCGGATACTGGGCGTTGTCGATCGGGAACAGGCCGGCGTACACCATCGGCTGCGGATCGCGGTAGCCCGGCAGCGGTTCGGTGGCGCCCTTGGCGGCGGCGGTGATCGTATCGCCGACCTTGGACTGGCTCACGTCCTTCGCGCCGGTGATCACGTAGCCGACCTCGCCGGCGCCGAGCGCCTTGGTCGGTGTCATGTCCGGGCTGATCACGCCGATCTCGATCGGGTCGTGGGTCATGCCGATGCCCATCATGTGCAGCTTCTCGCGGCTGCGCAGTTCGCCGTCGACCATACGGATGTAGGTCACGATGCCACGGTACGAGTCGTACACCGAATCGAAGATCAGCGCGCGGGCCGGGGCGTCCGGATCGCCCTTGGGGGCGGGCACGTCCATCACGATCTGGTCGAGCAGGTCGGTCACGCCCTCGCCGGTTTTGCCGGAGACCCGCAGCACGTCCGACGGCTCGCAGCCGATCAGGCCGGCGATCTCCTCGGCGTGCTTGTCCGGCTCGGCGCTGGGCAGGTCGATCTTGTTGAGCACGGGGATGATGGCCAGATTGTGGTCGATGGCCATGTACAGGTTCGAGAGGGTCTGCGCCTCGATACCCTGCGTGGCGTCGACGAGCAGCACCGCGCCCTCGCAGGCGGCCAGCGCGCGGGAGACCTCGTAGGTGAAGTCCACATGGCCCGGGGTGTCGATCATGCCGAGTGTGTATTCGGTGCCGTCGAAGGTCCACGGTACGCGCACGGCCTGGGATTTGATGGTGATGCCGCGTTCCTGTTCGATGTCCATGCGGTCGAGGAAGCGGTCGCGCATCTCACGCTCGGGCACGATGCCGCTCAGCTGCAGGATGCGGTCCGCCACGGTCGACTTGCCGTGGTCGATATGCGCGATGATGCAGAAGTTGCGGATCAGCGACTGATCGGTGAAACCCGGCTGGTTATGCTGCGTAGCCACCAAAAAGGCCTCCTCAATGGCAGGGGATGGAAAACTCATATCATCCTAGCAACTCCCCCGCCGAGCGTGGACCGCACGCCATGGCATGTCCCGCACGTTCGGATCGGCACGGCGTCGAATCCGTTCCATGCCATATGATTGAGGTCGAATCACGCAACACACCGCGAATCGCGCAGTTCGGACACCTCGTTTTTCCACCCGACATGCTATCATCATGGTTTTGTATGTCCTTACCGTATAACCGTCGTTTGGAGTAGATAGTGGCAAACATCAAGTCGCAGAAGAAGCGCGTGCTGACCAACGAGAAGGCGCACAAGCGCAACGTGGCCGTCAAGTCCAGCCTGAAGACCGCGATCCGCGCCACCCGCGAGGCCATCGCCGCCGGGGACAAGGCCGCCGCCGAGGCCGCCTACAAGGTCGCCGCCCAGAAGCTCGACAAGGCTGCTGGCGCCGGCGTGATCCACAAGAACCAGGCCGCGAACCGCAAGTCCGGCCTCGCTGTGGCCATCAACGCCCTGTGAGCCTGACCATATAGGTCATCGCTTGAGTCCCGCATCTCGCAAGAGGTGCGGGACTTTCTTGTATCGGCCATCGGATCCCGCATTCGCAACACACCGTCGAGACGCGTGATCAGCGTCTGCCGCCGGGCAGATACGTGTGGTGCCGTTCCACCGCACCCGGCAGCATCAGATTGAATTTCACGGACAGCAGCCGCATCGCCACCACCAAAACGACGACGCACACGTCGATGACGATCTCGGCGGTCTGGTTGATGACGCCCGCCTGCACACCCTTGCAGACGAACACCGTGGCCACGCATCCCACCGCCGAGGGCACGGCGTACCAGTGCTTGTCGCGGATGACCACGGGCACCTCGTTGATGAGCATGTCTCGGATCAGCCCGCCGGCCAGCGCGGTGAACATGCCCATGAACACCGCGGTCATGCCCGACGTGCCGTACAGCATGGCCTTCTCGGTGCCGTTGACGGCGAACATGCCGACCGCGATTGCATCAAAAGCGGTCATCGACCATTTGAGCTTGTCGACCTCGGGGTGGATCACGGCCACCAGAACCCCGGATGCCAGCGCGGTGAACACGAAACCGCGGTCGGAGATGCCGACGGGAGGGACGGCGCCGAGCATCACGTCACGGATGATGCCTCCGCCCAACGCGGTCAGCCATGCGGTGATGAGGATAGCGAACAGATCATACCCCTTGCGGATGGCGGACAGTCCCCCGACCATGCCGCAGCAGAGGATGGCGATGTACTCGATGATCAGAAAGAACGTATTGCTCTCCAGCGCCACCTGCGTTCCCTGCATCGTCGTCCTTCCGATCCTCTCCCAAACAGGCACCATGCTCCGTACCGAGCTTACCCAGTTCCCGCACGGGATGTGGCGGCGTGTTGCGCGGCGGCGCGCAGACGCACGATGCGCCCCAGCCGTTGATAGGCCGGGGCGCATCGTGTCGGTTTCGGGTGCGGGTCAGCAGACCTTCCACATCCAGTTGTGCGGATCCTCGATCTCACCGAGCTGGATGCCGAGCAGCGTGTTGCGCAGGTCCATCGTCAGCTCGCCGGGTTCGCCGCCTGCCACGGTCACGTCGAACTTCTCGGACTTGAAGCGGCCGATCGGTGCGATGATGGCGGCGGTGCCGCAGGCGAACACCTCGGTGACCTCGCCGGACTTGATGTCCTCCAGCAGGTCGTCGAGCTTGATCATCGTCTCCACCACGTCATGGCCCTTGTCCTGCGCCAGCTGGATGAGCGAGCGGCGGGTCACGCCCGGCAGGATGTTGCCGGTCAGGCTCGGCGTCTCGATGTGGCCGTCCTTGTGGACGATCATCATGTTCATGCCGCCCAGCTCCTCCAGATAGGTCTTGGTGGCGGCGTCCACGAAGCACACCTGCTCGCAGCCGTTCTCGATGCCCTTGTACTCGCCGATCAGCGAGGCGGCGTAGTTGCCGCCGCACTTGGCGAAGCCGGTGCCGCCGGGACCGGTGCGGAACCACTTGTCCTCCACCCAGATGCTCACCGGGCGGCTCTCGCCCTGGAAGTACGGGCCGGACGGGCTGGCGATCACGCAGTAGTCGACCTCCTGCGCGGCGCGCACGCCCAGAAACGGCTCGGACGCGAACATGAACGGACGCAGGTAGAGCGTGTATTCGCGGCGGGAGGGCACCCAGGCCGCATCGCGCTTGACCAGCGCGGCGCACGAGCCGATGAAATCGTCGACCGGCAGCTCCGGCAGGTACAGACGCTTGGCCGAGTTCTGGAAGCGTTCGGCGTTCGCATCCGGACGGAACATCCAGATCGAACCATCGGCGTGCTTGTAGGCCTTCAGCCCTTCGAAGATCTCCTGCGCGTAATGCAGCACCGAAGCGCCCGGATCCAGCTTGAGCGGCGCATACGGCTCGATGCGGCGGTCGTTCCACCCCTCGCCCTTGGTCCAGGAGATGTGGGCCATGTTGTCGGAGAAAATCTGTCCGAATGCCGGCTTGTCGATCAGCTCCTGCCGCTTGGCGTCCGAGGCCGGGTTGTCGTTCGGCAGCACGGTGAACGGTTCGGCGAGCTTGTCCAGCGCCGCGGGATCGTGATGGTTCTGTTCGGTCATTCTCAACTTCTTTCCTGCCGCCCTTGCGACGGCGCTCAGTGGTAATGCTCCCGCGCTTGTGGCCCGGGCTTCATGATTGGTACTCTCTCACATCCCGATGTCGGGATGCGGGACGGCGACCACAATATGAAAGGAACCCGCTCAACAGGCGGGTTCCTTTCATCGGTTACATCTGGATGGCGCTACGCTCACTCAGCGGCCGGGGCCTCCGGGGCCTCCGGGGCCTCCGGGGCCTCCTCGGCGGAAGCGTCCTCCGGCACCTCAACGGTGACCACGGACTCCTCCGGATCCTCGACGTCGAGCTCGACGCCCTCCGGCAGCACGACGTCCTTGGCGAACACCTTGGTGCCGTCGGTCATGCCGTCCACGTTCACCACGATGCGCTCCGGCAGGTTGGCCACATCGGCGCGGACCTTGAGCTCCTGGATGTCCACGAACGCCACGGCGGCGCCCTTCGGCTCGCCCTCGACGAACACCGGCACCTCGACGTCGATCTTCTCGCCGGCGCGGACCTCATAGAAGTCCACGTGCTCGACGATGCGCTTGACCGGGTTGCGCTGCACGTCCTTGACCACGGCCATCTTCTGCTCGTCGCCGAACTTGATGGTGAACAGGGCGTTGGTGTGACGCAGGGCGAGCGTGGTCTCCTTCATCGGGAGCTTGACGAACACCGGGTCGGCACCGCCGGCGTAGATGGTCGCCGGGATCTGCTTGGCCACGCGCATACGACGCGCAGCGCCCTTGCCGAACTCATCACGAACTTCGCCCTCGAGGACGATCATGTTGCTAGCCATTGCTGGCCTCCTTTGGGTTGCATGTCACTTGTCGTTCTGTCTTTTGACGCCACGACGCGCCGCAGAACGACCCCGCAGGAGGGGCTGAATGCGCCGAGTCGATTACGGAAACCACCCACGGCGGTTTCCCTCGCCAAAGCAACAGTCATCAAGTATACGCACACCCCGGACAGCGCCCCACGCGCCGGCTGCATCGCACACCCGCCGTGTTGCGGTCGTCGTACCCGTGTACCGGGCGCTAGACTGAACAACAGAAGGCCGTCCATGGAAGAGGTTGCAATGACGCAGACAACATCAACGCTGACGAAGAAGGTTCTGATCGGAGCCGGCGTCACCGCCGCGGCCACGGTTGGCGCACTATACGCCACGGCGAATCTCCTCTTCTCGTTCGCCTTGGACACCCAGGCCCGGCGGTCGATGATGCGCCGCCTGCAGGACGGCGAGCTGGAGGATCCGCAACCGGAGACGCCTGCGGCCGACATGGCGGAGCAGGAGGAGGCGGCCGACTGGTTCGAGGAGTCCAAGCAGCCGATCTCGATGATGAGCCGCGACGGGTTCAAGCTGCACGGCTGGCTCGTCGACCCCGATTGCGTGAGCCCCACTCCGCACCTGTACGCGATCTGCTGCCACGGATACAGTGGCGACCCGGCCGAGATGGCCAAGTACGCGCACCGGTACGCCCGGATGGGATTCACGGTGCTGGTGCCCGCCTCGCGCGGGCACGAGCTGAGCCAGGGGCGCTACATCGGCATGGGGTGGATGGAACGTGTGGACCTGATGGACTGGATCGGCGTGATCACGGCGGCGGATCCGCAGGCACGCATCCTGCTGCACGGCAATTCGATGGGCGGCGCGGCGGTGATGATGGCGGCCGGCGAGGCCTCGCTGCCGCGCAACGTGGTGTCCGCCATCGAGGACAGCGGCTTTACCTCCGTGTGGGACCAGTTCATGTTCAACGCCCGCTCGCTGTACCATCTGCCGCGTTGGGCCGCGCGTCCGCTCGTGGCCACGATGAGCCTGATCTGCCGGCATCGCGCGGGCTACGGGTTCCGTGAGGCATCGTGCGTACGACAGCTGCACCATACGACGATCCCGATGCTGTTCATCCACGGCGGCGCCGACGACTTCGTCTCCCCCGCCTCGCTGGAGAGGAACTTCGACGCCTGCGCCAGCATCGACCGTCAGAAGATGATGATCCCCGGGGCCGGGCATACGATGGCCGCATCCACGGATCCGGAACGCTACTGGCGCCGTGTCACCAACTTCGTCACGCGCACCTTCGGGCTGTGACCGCCATATTTGTCCGAATCCCCAGATTCTTACGTTGTTAGCGCAACCATCATGGCCAAAGAGCACGATTCCCTCGATTCCGACAACTACGAATCGGGGGAATCGTGCATCCAACGAGATGGACGTAGGCGGCTGACCGTATACGACGGACATATACGACGAGGGGCGTCCCTTGTCGGGACACCCCTCGGTATGTCAACGAACCTTGGTGAAGGTCAGTTGATGAGCTCCTTGACGGCGGCGATGACGGCCTGCAGGCCGGCCTTCGCGTCGCCGAACAGCATCTGCGTGTTGTCCTTGAAGTACAGCTCGTTCTCGATGCCGGCGTAGCCGCGGCCGCGGCCGCGCTTCATCACCACCACGTTCTGGGCCATGTCCACATCCAGGATCGGCATGCCGGAGACGGCGGTGCCGGGCTTGCGGGCGGCGGGGTTGGTCACGTCGTTCGCGCCGACGACCAGCGCCACATTGGCCTGCGGGAACTGCGGGTTGATGTCATCCAGATCGATGAGCTCCTCGTACGGCACGTTGGCCTCGGCGAGCAGCACGTTCATATGGCCCGGCATACGGCCGGCCACCGGATGGATGGCGTACGAGACCTCGACGCCATGGCCCTTGAGCAGCTCGCCCAGATCGGCGAGCTCGCGCTGGGCCTGGGCCTGGGCCAGACCGAAGCCGGGGACGAAGATGACCTTCTCCGCGTACACGAGCTGCACGGCCACGTCGTCCGCGGTGGTCTCCTTCATCGTGCCCTCGGGGCCCTCGGCCGAACCGGCAGCGGAGGAGCCGCCGCCGAAGCCGCCGGCGAGCACGCTCATCAGCGGACGGTTCATGGCCTTGGACATGTCGATGGACAGGGTCACGCCGGCGGAGCCGACGAGGGCGCCGGCCACGATCAGCGCGATGTTGTTGATCGCCAGGCCGCTCATGGCCACGGCGGTGCCGGTGCAGGCGTTGAGCACGGAGATGACGACCGGCATGTCGGCGCCGCCGATCGGGATGACGAACACCAGACCGTAGATCAGCGCGAACACGGTGGTCAGGATGCTGAACAGCAGGCGCTGCTCGGGCATGACGCACAGCATGACGAACGAGGCGAGCATCAGCACGATGCACACCACACTGACCACGCCCTTGGCCGGGATGGCCAGCTTACGCATGAACTTCAGGCCCTGCAGCTTGCCGGCGGCCACCAGCGAGCCGGAGAAGGTGACCGAACCGATCAGGATGCCCAGACCGGCGGTGATGAGCACCACGATGGTCGGCAGCCCCTCAGAGGTCAGGATGTCGTTGAGCGCCACGAGCGCGGCCGCACCGCCACCCACGGTGTTGAAGATGGAGACCAGCTGCGGCATGTCGGTCATCTTGACCTTCTTGGCCGAGACCACGCCGGCCACGGCGCCGATGATGATGCCGACGATCAGCAGCGCGACGGCCACGCCGTGCTGGAAGCCGTTGGAGATCTCATTGACGAACAGCACGATGAACGCCATCGCGCAGGCCAGGATCATGCCCGCGGCGGAGATCAGGTTGCCCTTGCGGGCGGTCTTCGGCGAGTTCATCAGGTGCAGGCCGATCACGAAGATCACGGCGGAGATCAGATAGACGAACCATTCGACCACGCCCAGCGGCGTGCTCAGGGTTTGCGCGAGGGTACCCATTACTTGTCCTCCCCCTTCTTCTTCGACTTGTCGGACTTGAACATCTCCAGCATGCGGTCGGTGACCACATAACCGCCGACGACGTTCATCGTGCCCAGCACGGCGGCCAGGAAGATGAACACCCAAGCCAGCGGCGAGGTGGCGTGCGCGGCCACGATGACCACGCCGACGATGACGATGCCGTGGATGGAGTTCGCGCCCGACATCAGCGGGGTGTGCAGGGTCGCGGGAACCTTGCCGATGACCTCGACGCCGATGAGCAGCGCGAGGATGAACAGGGTGATTGCTACGACGATATCCATGTCTCTTCTCACTTTCCTTCCGCAGCCGGGGCTTCGGCGCGGCCGGCGACGACGAGGGCGTTGTCGAGCTCCTCGTTCAGGTCCATCGCCAGCTTGCCGTCGCGCACGAAGTGGGCGAGCACGTCGGCGACGTTGCGCGCCAGCAGGTTGGACGCGGTGTTCGTCACCTCGCTGGCCAGGTACGGGGCGCCGATGATGGTCACGCCGCCCTCGGTCACCTGGGTGCCGACGGTGGAGCCCTCGACGTTGCCGCCCAGCTCGCTGGCGGCGCAGTCGACGATCACGGCCCCGCGCTTGAGGCCGTCCACGCCGGCCTTGGTCAGCAGCATCGGGGGCTTGCGGCCCGGCACCTTGGCGGTGGTGATGATGACGTCGAAGCCGGCGGCCTTCTCATCGACGGCGGCCTGCTGCGCGGCCTGCTCCTCCGGGGTGAGCTGGCGGGCGTAACCGCCCTCGCCCTGGCCCTTGGAGAAGTCGAGGCCCAGATCCAGGAACTTGGCGCCCAGCGACTCGACCTCACCCTGGGCGGCCGGACGCACGTCGTACGCGGTGACGACCGCGCCCAGACGGCGGGCGGTGCCGATGGCCTGCAGACCGGCGATGCCGGCGCCGAGGATCAGCACCTTGGCCGGGCGGATGGTGCCGGCGGCGGTGGTCATCATCGGGAAGAACGAACCGTAGGCGTTGGCGGCCACCAGAACGGCCTTGTAGCCCATCACGGAGTTCTGGGAGGTCATCTCGTCCATCGACTGCGCGGAGCTGAGCTGACGCGGCAGCTTCTCGATGCCCACGCCGACCAGACCGGCCTGTTCAAGGGACGCAATGTAATCGGCATCGGTGAAGGAACCGAGCATACCGATGACCCAGGTGCCCGGCTTCAGGCGGGCGACCAGATCGGAGTCCGGGCGGTCGATGAAGCCCAGGGCGTCCGAACGGGAAATCACCTCATCCGCGGACACGACCTCGGCGCCCGCCTTCGTGTAATCCTCGTCAACATAGTTGGCGGCGATGCCCGCGCCACTTTCAATCAGGCAGGCGACGCCCGCCTTGCGCAACCGCATGACGATATCCGGCGTCAGCGCGACGCGGGACTCGTGGTCCGACGTTTCGTTCAGAACGCCGAACGTCACGGTGGCTTGTGCTGTTTCAGCCATGTGAGCCCTTCCTCTTTCTTATCAGAAGAAAAGATTCGGTGTATGTTACAGCCTTACAGTCTAACCAAGGAGCCGACCAAAACAACAGCACCGTCCCAATATGCAGATTGCGTCGCATGGATGGCGCAGCGGCGGCGTTCCTACGCTACCGTAAGGTGACGTGTCGCCGATGACCGGTTATCATTCGACAGAGAGAGGCCATATCAGGCTATAAGGAGAATTACGTGTCTGTCATCACATCATTCAAGAACACCGCCACCTCGTTGGCGCAGAAGGCACTGCAGCTCGGCGGCGACTTCGTCCACCCGGTCAGCGACGACTCCGGCGAAGGTCCCGACTATGCCGCCCCCTCCGGTGCCGGGCAGCTGGATGTCACCGGTCTGCCGCATTCGCACACCTGGGGTGAGGACCGTCCGACGACCACGTACATCGACCAGCAGACCGGTCTGCTCACCGCGTACACCGAGGGCATTCCCCCGCTGGATGAGGGCATGACGATCTACGACCTGTACGCGCAGCGCGCCGAACGCATGGGTGATGACCCGCTGTACACATACAAGTCCGGCGACGCCTGGTTGACCAAGACGGCCACCGAGGTGCTGGAGGACATCCGCGTCACCGCCAAGGGTCTGATGCAGCGCGGCCTGCGCAAGGGCGACACCGTGGCGTTCATGTGCCGCACCTCCTATGAGTGGGACATCATCGACGCGGCGATCATGGCGTGCGGCGGCGTGATGGCCACGATCTACGAGACCGATTCAGCCGAGCAGATCCGCAACATCGTGGACAACTCCGACGCCAGGCTGCTCATCGTGGAAACCGTCGAGATGCGCAACAAGGCCGACGGCACCATCGAGGAGTGCCCGTCCCTGGAGAGCATCCTGTGCCTGGAGACCAGCGGTCTGGCCGAGATCCAGGCGTACGCGGACCAGGTCTCCGACGAGGAGCTGGATGCGCGCATCGATTCGGTGAAGAAGACCGATCTGTGCTCGATCGTGTACACCTCCGGTTCCACCGCCGCGCCGAAGGGCGTGGAGATGACCCACGAGCATTACTGCACCACCGCCATGACGCTGCAGTCGTTCATGCCGGCCGTGCTGAACAACAGGAACGGTTCCGTGCTGCTGTTCCTGCCGCAGGCGCATACCTTCGCCCGCGCCGTCAACTACATCGTCGTCGCCAGCAACCTGCGCATCTACATCGCGCAGGGCATCGCCACGCTGATCAACGATCTGCAGGAGGCCAAGCCCACCGTCATGATCGTGGTGCCCCGTGTACTGGAGAAGGTATACAACGCCGCCTCGCAGAAGGCCGGCCACGGCGTCAAGGGCGTGGCGTTCGCCGCCGGCGTGGTCACCGCGCAGAACTACATGAAGGAGATCAGCGCCAACGGCAAGCCCAAGGCCCTGACCGCCGCCCGCCGCGCCACCTTCGACCCGATGATCTACGCGCAGCTGCGCCAGGTGCTCGGCGGCCGCGCCCAGTGGATCGTGGCCGGAGGCGCCCCGCTGGACCCGGAGCTGCTGGCGTTCTTCCGCGGTGCGAACATTCCGGTCTACGAGGGCTATGGCCTGACCGAAACCACCGCCCCCTGCGCGTTCAACCCGACCGGCACGCCGTTCAAGGCCGGTTCGGTCGGCATCCCCTACCCCGGCTTCCATGTGCGCATCAGCGAGGAGGGCGAGATTCAGATCCATGGACCCGCCGTGTTCCCGCGCTACCACAAGAACGCCGAGGCCACGGCCGACACGTTCACCGAGGACGGCTGGTTCATGACCGGCGATCTCGGTCGACTGGACGAGGAGGGATTCCTCTACATCACCGGCCGCAAGAAGGACCTGATCATCACCGCCGGCGGCAAGAACGTGGCCCCGCGCCCGATCGAAGAGGTCATCCAACGCTGCGAATTCGTCTCCCAGGCGTTGGTGCTTGGCGACAAGCGCCCGTTCATCTCCGCGCTGATCACCTTGGACGAGGAGTCGCTGCGTCCATGGTTGGAGGCCAAGGGCCTGGACCGTGACATGACGCTGGAGGAGGCCACGGAGAACGCCGTGGTCCGCGCCGAGGTGCAGAAGTACGTCGATCAGGCCAACGAGGGCGTGTCCCGTGCCGAATCGGTGCGCAAGTTCATCATCCTGCCCGAGGAGTTCACGCAGGAGAACGGCCTGATGACCGCCTCGATGAAGGTCATCCGCCCGAAGGTCATCAAGCGCTACGCCACGCTGCTCAACACGCAGATGTACACCAAGCGCAAGTAGTCGACCAAAGGAGAACGAACGCACGAATGCCGCCGGAATCCATCCGGCGGCATTCGTATATCAGAATCCGAGGCGCTCGAGCTGCTTGGGGTCGGACTGCCAGCCCTTGGCCACCTTGACATGCAGGTCCAGCTTGGCCTTGCGCCCGACGATGCGGTTGACCGGCGTGCGCAGCTTCTTCTTGACGCGCACCAGGTGCTCGGCGCCCTTGCCGATGATGATCGGCTTCTGCGAATCACGCTCCACATAGATCGACACGATGACCTCGACCTTGCCGTCATAGGCCTCGCCGGTCTCGTTGTCCTCCGGGTATTCGATCGAATCGACCACCACGGCCAGCGAATGCGGCAGCTCGTCGTCCAGCTCCTCCAGGAACGCGCCGCGCACCAGCTCGGCGATCGTGTCCTCGGGGCGCTCCTCGGTGATCTGATCGGCCGGGTACATCTGCGGTCCCTCCGGCATATTGTCGATCAGCACGTTGCGCACCTCGGCCAGATTGTCATGCTGCAGCGCGCTCACCGGCACGATGTCGGTGAAATCGGCGAACTCGTTGATCTGGATGAGCTTGGCGATCAGCTGCTCACGGTCGAGCTCGTCGATCTTGGTGACGATGGCGATCAGCGGCACCTTCCAGGAGAAGCTCCCGTCGTCCCGCTTGGTGGCGAACTCGGCGCGCAACCGGCTCAGGATGCGCTTGTCGCCCGGGCCGATCTCCTGGTCGGCCGGTAGCAGGAACGCGATGGCGTCCACGTCCGCCAACGATTCGTCCACCACGTCGTTCAACCGCTGGCCGAGCAGCGTGCGAGGGCGATGGATGCCCGGGGTGTCCACGAGCACGATCTGCGCATGGTCGGTGGTCAGGATGCCACGGATGGCCTTACGCGTGGTTTCCGGCCGGGAAGAGGCGATGGCCACCTGCGTGCCGATCAACGCGTTGATCAGCGTGGACTTGCCGACGTTCGGACGGCCTACCACGGCCACGAATCCCGACCTGTACACAGTCTGGTCCTGTGTCTGCTGAGTTGCGTCGTTCACTGGTTCACTGCTCCTTGTTCTCTGCTTCGTCCTGTTCGGCTTGCGTATCCGGTTCCCCATCATCGTCATGCTCGGCGTTCGCCGGCTCCACCACTATCGTCGAGACCTTCTTCCGACGGCCCGCTGAATCCACGGCGGTGAGTCGCAATCCGCGGGTGACCGCCGACGCGCCGACGATCGGCACCTGTCCCAGCAACTTGGTCAGCAGACCGAACACGGTGTCGACATCGTCCTCGTCAATGTCGATCTCGAAGATCTCCTCCAGGTCGGCGATCGGCGTGCGTGCGGGCATGCTCCACTTACGTTCCCCGATCTGCACCGGTTCGGCATGCTGGGTGCGGTCGTGCTCGTCCTCCAGCTCCCCGACGATCTGCTCGATGGTGTCCTCGATCGTCACCAAGCCGGCGATGCCGCCGTACTCATCCACCACGATCGCCGCATGCTGGCGCAACCGCTGCATCTGGTGGAACAGGTCGTCCACCGGCTTGGACTCCGGCACCAGCAGGGGGTCGCGCACGATCGAATCGACGGTGCGTTCGCCGGCCGCCGGGTTGAACGCCGTGGCACGCACGGCGTCCTTGAGGTAGGCCACGCCGATCAGGTCGTCGACGTCCTCGCCGATCACCGGCACGCGGGAGAATCCGGAGCGGGAGCACAGCTTCAGCATCGAGACCAGCGTCTGCTCCTTGCCGATGCAGATCATGTCGGTGCGCGGCACCATGATCTCGCGGGTCAGCGTGTCCGAGAGCTTGAGCACGTTGCGCAGCATCTCCGAGGTCTCGGGATCGAAATCGTTGGCCTCGACCAGCCGGTCGATCATGGCCTTGCCCTGCTCCATCTGCAGCTTTTCGAGCTCCTCGTCGTCGGAGAGCTCCGACTCGCGCCTGCGCTTCTGGCCGTTCTGGCCGCCCACGCGGGCGAACGGCGTCAGGGCGGAGGCCACCGTGATCACGCCCGCATGCTTGATCATGATGTCCACCGGCTTCAGCGCCCCCACGGCACGGGGACGCACCAGCACCGACACCACGGCCACGATCAGCGCGAACAGCACGCCGCACACCAGCTCCAGCCACAGCGGCGCCCCGCACAGCGACGCGATGCACATCACCAGCACGCCGTCCAGCACATTGCAGGAGATGCGGAAGAACATGCACGATCCGGAGGTGGCGTACCGGTCGGCGATCAGCTTCTGCACCTTATGGATGCGCTCGATGCGCTTCATGCGGGTGAACTGGCTCATCTCCTGATCGGTCTGCGTCTCCAGGATCAGGTTGTTCAGACTGGCCCTGGTGACGCGGGAGACCGCGCCTTCGGCGGAGGCCATCGTCAACGACAGCCAGATCAGCAGCGCGGCGGCCACGGCGAGCACCGCGATCACCACGATCAGCGAGGGGTCATCGAATATCATGCCTCATCCTTACCGTTGTTCCGACCCGCGCGTCAGCCGGCGGCGTTCATCGTACTGCGCCAGCGCATCGGGGGTGCCGGCGGGCAGTGTGGCCGGTTCCCCGATGCCGTGGTGCAGCGCGAAGAACGTGAGCAGCAGCTGGCGCTGCAGGCCGAACATCTGCCGTTCCTGATCCGGGGTCACGTGGTCGTAGCCGAGCAGGTGCAGCGTGCCGTGGATCGTCAGCAGCAGCATCTCCTCCAACGCGCTGTGCCCGGCGGCCGCGGCCTGCTGGGCGGCCACCCACGGGCAGATCACGATGTCGCCGAGGATGCCCTCGACCAGCGTGCGGCCGTCGCCGGGGCGCAGCTCGTCCATCGGGAAGCTCATCACATCGGTGGGGCCCTCCAGGTTCATCCACCGTTCATGCAGTGTGGCGATCGGTTCGGGGTCCACGAACATGATCGTCAGATCGGACTGCGTGCTGACCTTCATCTGGTCCAGCACCCACACCCCGAGGTCGGAGAAGACCTTCGGATCGATGACCCACTGCGTCTCGTTGATCACCTCAACGCTCATCATTGCCCTTTCGCTGCCGTGTCCCACGCCCGATGGCGTAGGCGTGCCGATCGTACGCCTCCACGATCCGCCCGACCAACGCGTGCCGCACCACGTCGGCCGCATCCAGATGGACGAACGCGATGTCGTCGATGCCGCCGAGGATTCGCTCGATGGAGGCCAGTCCGGAGTTCGGTACGGTCAGGTCGATCTGGGTGACGTCGCCGGTGATCACCATCGTGGTGTTGAACCCCAGTCGGGTCAGGAACATCTTCATCTGCTGCTCGGTGGTGTTCTGTGCCTCGTCGAGGATGACGAACGCGTCGTTGAGCGTGCGGCCGCGCATATACGCCAGCGGCGCCACCTCGATGGTGCCGTCGTCCATGTAATGACGCAGCTGGTCGGGGCCGAGCATGTCGGAGAGGGCGTCGTAGAGCGGCCGCAGGTACGGGTCCACCTTCTCGTTGAGCGTGCCGGGCAGGAAGCCGAGGTTCTCCCCCGCCTCCACGGCCGGACGGGTCAGGATGATGCGGCGCACCTTGCGGTCCTGGAATGCGCGCACGGCCTTGGCCACGGCCAGATACGTCTTGCCGCTGCCGGCCGGACCGATGGCGAAGGTGACGGTATGCGATTCGATGGCGTTGACGTAGGCCACCTGTCCCGCGGTTTTGGGCCGGACCGGCGCCCCGTTCGCGAACGTGATGACGCCGGGGACGTGCGGCTTGTGGTGCTGCGAGACCTCGTCGCGGCGCGTGGGGGTCTCGGGAAGGGCGCGGCGCAACGACTCCGTCACCACGCCGTGCCCGGGGTGCGTCCGGCGTACACGGTTCGACAGGATGTCCTGATCGAGCATGCGACGTACGGTATCGGCGTCCATCGGCGCGGTATACGCGGCCTGGATGATGGTGTTGACGACCTCCTCGGCACGTGCCGCCTGCGGTTCGGTCTGCTTCGACCTGGACATGATAGCGACGCGGTTGCCCCGTACGATGATCGTCAGGTCCGGAAACGCCCGTTCCACCTCCCTGAGGACCTCGTCGACCGGTCCGAGGACCGCGACGGGATCAAGTTGCGTCGGGATGGTGATGGTTCGTGTCGTGGTGGCCACGGATTCCCTTCTCGTGAGTAGGTGCAGTATCGGTTGGATTGCGCGACGGACCGCTACTCGTCCAGCGTCTCACCGGTCAGGACGTGGGCATGGACGTGGAACACGCTCTGCCCGGCGTCGCGCCCGGTGTTGAAGATCAGGCGGTACGCCCCGTGGAAGGCGTCATCGGCGAGCGACTGCGCGACCTGGACCATATGCGCGAGCTGCGCGGCATCGGCGCCGGCCAGCTCGGCGACGTTCGCGTAATGGTGCTTGGGTACGACGAGCACATGGACCGCCGCCTTGGGGCTGATGTCCTTGAAGGCATAGGTCGTCTCGTCCTCATAGACCTTCTCGCTGGGAATCTCTCCGGCGATGATCTTGCAGAACAGGCAATCGGGCTCGCTCATCATGATCCTCCTGGTTGAACTACTGCCGCATCCCATGCTATTGCGCCGCACGGATATTCCCCGCTAGGCGTAGCGTTCCACCGCGCGGGACAGCAGCGCCAGGGCCACGGGCCCGGCCGCGGACGCGCGCAGGATGTTCGTTCCCAATACGCAGCATTCCGCTCCGGCGCCGACGAACGCGTCAACCTCGGCCTCGCTGATGCCGCCTTCGGGACCCACGACCACGGTGATCGCACGCGTCCTGCCGTCGTTCAGGCAACGGTCCGACAACGCCGCGATCGACTCCTCGATATCATGCCAGCTGCGCGTGGCATCTTGATGCAGCACGATCACCAGCTCGCCGTGCACGCACGCCCTCCGGCAGATGGCCACGATCCCCTTGCTGGAGACGCAGTCGCCCAGCTCCGGGGTCCAGCAGCGCCGCGACTGCTCGGTGGCGGCCTCCAGCACCTGACGCCACTTGCGGTCGGTCCTCCCCGCCTTCCACTTGGCGATCGAGCGATCCGCCTGCCAGGGGATCACCGTATCCACGCCGATCTGCGTGGCCATGTCGATGGCCTGCTCGTCATGGCCGTTCTTGGCCAGCGCCTGGATCAGGTTCAGCCGCACGACCGGCTGCGGCTCACGCCCGAACTCCACGACCTCGGCGGTCCCCTGCTCCGGATCGACCATGGTGGCCCGCAGCCGCAACCCCCTGCCGTCCGACAGCGTGAGTGCGTCCCCGGCCTTGAGACGCATCGCCTGCACGGCATGCCTGCGGATATGCGGCGGCAACGTCAGGGTCCACCCGGCGTGGATCTCGTCGCTGTTCACCGGAACGTCGTCATGATCCGGATCGAGAAGAAACAGAGGTTCGGTCATGGATACTAGGCTACACATCGCCCCCAGCCGCGACACACCGTGTTTGCATTTGCCACGCGGAATGGTATAGTTCTTACTCGTTGCCGAACGGCACCTGTCCGGGTGGCGGAATGGTAGACGCGCTAGCTTGAGGTGCTAGTGCCTATTTATACAGGCGTGCGGGTTCAAGTCCCGCTCCGGACACAGACGAAAACCCCTTGGCTTCCAAGGGGTTTTGTTGTATCAGGCGAAAGGCGGCGGCATGCGCTTCATCCCACTTGAGTCGGTTGACGACGAACGCGTCGAAGCCTATACGAATCTCACCGAGATCCAGCTGCGCAACCGTCTGGAGCCATCCAAGGGGCTGTTCATCGCCGAATCGCCGAAGGTCATCGACCGGGCGCTGGCCGCCGGCAGGGAACCGATCTCGCTGCTGGTCGAGGAGCCGTGGATCGATGGCATGGCGGAGACCTTCCGGTTCGTTGACAGGCATTGGGGCCCCGATGTGCCCGTGTATGTGGCGTCGCCCGAACAGCTGAAGCGGCTGACCGGATACCGTCTGCACCGCGGCGCGCTGGCGGCCATGCGCCGATGGCCGCTGCCCAGCGTCGAACAGGTGTGCAAGAACGCACACCGCATCGCCGTGATGGAGAACATCGTGGACCACACCAATGTCGGCGCGCTGATGCGCTCGGCCGCGGCGTTGGGCGTCGACGCCGTGCTGGTGACCCCGTCGTGCGGCGACCCGCTGTACCGGCGCGCGGCGCGCGTGTCCATGGGCACGGTGTTCCAGATCCCGTGGACCCGCATCGGCGGCGACGATACGCACTACTGGCCCGTCGAGGGGCTCGCCGAGTTGAACCGACTGGGATTCACGACCGCGGCGATGGCGTTGGAGGATGATTCGATCTCGCTGGACGAACTGGTACGCCGGCTGGACAACGGCGCCGACGCCCCCGACCACATCGAAAAGCTCGCCCTGATCTTCGGCACCGAAGGCGATGGTCTGAGCCACCGCACGATCGCCCACGCCGATCTGACCGTCAGGATTCCGATGAGCCACGGCGTGGACAGCCTCAATGTGGCGGCCTCCAGCGCCGTCGCCTTCTATTCGACTCGTGTTCACTGAAAAGTCGATGACATGCGGGGCGTCCTGTCTTGCGAAACGAAAAAAATATGTAATTATTGACACTGTAGGTGGTCTGCAAGGAAGCGGGCCAACAGCAATGCAGTACGGTGTCGTAAGACGCTCTAAGAGAGGAGTGATCGGATGTCGAAATCCAATCCGAAGATTCTGTCCATCGTGCTAGCGGGCGGTGAAGGCACCCGATTGATGCCGTTGACCAGGGATCGCGCCAAGCCGGCGGTGCCGTTCGGTGGCGTATTCCGTCTGGTCGACTTCCCGTTGAGCAACCTCGTCAACTCCGGGTACCAGCAGGTCATCGTGCTCACCCAGTACAAGTCGCACTCGCTGGACCGCCATATCTCGCTGACGTGGCGCTTCTCGCCGCTGCTGGGCAACTACGTGTCCCCGGTCCCGGCGCAGCAGCGTCTGGGCAAGCACTGGTACCTCGGCTCCGCGGACGCGATCTACCAGACCATCAACATCATCGAGGACGTCCAGCCGGATATCGTGGTCATCGTCGGCGCCGACCACGTGTACCGCATGGACTTCAGCCAGATGGTGCAGCAGCACATCGAATCCGGCGCCGAGTTCACGGTGGCCGGCATCCGCCAGCCGATCAGCCAGTCGAACCAGTTCGGCGTGATCGAGGTCGATCCCGACCATCCGAACATGATCAAGAGCTTCCAGGAGAAGCCGGAGACCACCACCGGCCTGCCGGACGATCCGAATTCGTTCCTGGCCTCGATGGGCAACTACGTGGCCAACACCGACGCCCTGTTCGCCGCGCTGGCGCAGGACGAGAAGGCCGAGAACACGAAGCACGACATGGGCGGCGACATCGCCCCGTACTTCGCCAGCCGCAACGAGGCCGGCGTCTACGACTTCAACACCAACGAGATCCCCGGCTCCACCTCCACCGATCACGCCTATTGGCGCGACGTGGGTACGCTCAAGCAGTTCTACGATGCGCATATGGACCTGATCTCCTATGTGCCCGAGTTCAACCTGTACAACTCGGAGTGGCCGATCTACACGATGTCCGGCAACCTGCCGCCGGCCAAGTTCGTGCATGCAGGCCGCGACCGTCTGGGCCACGCCACCGATTCGATCATCTCCCCCGGCGTCATCGTCTCCGGCGGCGAGGTGCATCATTCGGTGCTCTCCCCGAACGTGCGCATCCACTCCTGGTCGCAGGTCGTGGACTCGATCCTGTTCGACGGCGTGGTCGTCAACCGCCGCGCCCGCGTGTACAAGGCCATCCTCGACAAGAACGTCGTGCTCACCGAGAACTCCACGGTCGGCATCGACACCGAGCATGATCTTGCCCGCGGATTCACGGTGACGCCAGACGGCATCACCGTCGTGCCGAAGAACACGATCGTCGACGACTGATTCGGCGTAACGGCACAGAACGCACAAGAGGGGCCATCCTGACGGATGGCCCCTCTTGGTATGAGTCCGTATTCCCTCCCCGGTCGGCTTCGCCGCCAGCCCTTCATCACAGGAGGAGGAACGAATCTTTCGGAGGAGGCAGTGTGGGGATGAGTCAGTACTTCGGCATGGCGTCGAAGTTGAAGCCCAATGCGGCGAGCTGGTCGCGTCCCTCCGGCGTGATCATGTCCATGGTCCACCGCGGCTGCCAGGTCCAGTCGATGCGGAACTCCTCCACCAGTCCTGCCAGCGTGGCCGCGCACTCGTCCTCGATCAGGTCGGTCAGCGGGCAGGCCGGCGTGGTCAGCGTCATCGTGATGATGGCACGCCCCAACGCATCGATCTCGATGCCGTACACGAGACCCAGGTCGATCACGTCGATGCCGAGTTCGGGGTCGATGACCTGGTGCAGCGCCTCGCGCACGTCGGCCGCCGTCGCCCGCCCGATCTCGTCGACATAGGTCAGCGGGATGCCGCCGTCGGCGGTCTCCTTGTCCTCATGCTTCCTGCATTGGCAGGAGTGCTCCGCAGCCGGCGCGGCATCGGCGTCCTGCTGCGGGCGGCCGTTGGGGAATCCCTTGGCCAGCGCGGGGTTCGCCATCACGCGGCGCGCCGCCTGCTCATCGCCCAACGCCTTCTGCACGGAATCGAACACCGTATTGCGTGGCTCGGGCACCAGATTGTCGTTCATTCGCACTCCCATTTCATCATTAGTCGCGACCATTGTACGTGGCTTGGATCGCCGCTACAAGACCCCGCATCGTATATTTCGCCGGCAGCAGCATGTCTGACCGTATGGGCAACACCCCGTTAGCGTCATACTTCGAGGCTTGTCCATACGCAACGTCACTGCATTCGTGCCAGCGCCTCGGCCACGGAGGCCTTCATACCCTCCCAGCCGAGCAGCGCGCATTTGATGCGCATCGGGTACTTGGAGACGCCCTGGAACACCACGGCATCGCCCAGATCCTCCTCGGCGGATTCGTCATCCAATCCGGCGCCGCGCGAATCCATCAGCTGATGGAACAAGCCGGCCAGCCGCATCGCCTCGTCCACGGTCTGGCCCTCAACCAAATCGATCATAATCGACAGGCTGGCCTGAGAGATCGAACAGCCGTGGCCGTCCCATACGAGGCGTTCGATGGTGTGCGGGCGACCATCGCCGCCATCCGACACCTCGGCGTGAATCGTCGCCTCATCACCACAGGTGGGGTTGAACTGGTGAGATTCCCCGGCGGCGCAATACTCATGGCTGGCACGGACGACGCTCTCCCCCGCCTGCGCGGACTGTTCGCTCGCCAGATCCGGCGCGAACCGTTCACGGCCGTGCGGGTTGCGGGACGCCTCCAGGATCACCTCCTGGTACATCTGTTCCAGATCGTCGCCGCTCATGCCGAAATCCATATTCACGCTCCTTACCGGATGGACCCCATCCGTCTCATCACGCCGTTGCCGGGGTTCACACGCGGAAGAACGCCCTGACCTTGGACACCGCCTCCACCAACGCCTGTGCGTCCGCCACGGAATTGTACACGCCGCTGGAGGCGCGGTTCGAGGCGTAGACGCCGAAATGCCGGTGCACCGGCTGCGCGCAGTGGTGTCCGACCCGGATGGCGATGCCCTGCGCGTCGATGAACTGGCCGACGTCATGCGGGTGCACGCCGTCGACGTCGAACGCCACCGTGCCGATCCGGTCCCTGTTCTCGCGCGGCCCCAGGATGCGCACGCCGTCGACGTCGCCGAGTTTGAGCAGTTCGGCAGCCACCTCATGCTCGTGCGCGGCGATGGCGTCCATACCGATCGCCATCATCCACTCCGCGGCCGCGCCGGCGGCCACCACCTGCGCGACCGGCTGGGTGCCGGCCTCGAATTTGGCGGGCGGCGCCATGTACTGCGCCGGACGGTCCATCCAGGCCAATTCGACCATCGAGCCGCCGAAATTCGCTGGGGGCAGCGCCTCCAGCAGTTCGCGGCGACCGTATAGGAAGCCCACCCCGGTCGGGCCGTACATCTTATGCGCGCTCCAGACGGCGAAGTCTACGTCCAAGGCGTGAACATCCACTTTGAGATGGGGCACGGACTGGCAGGCGTCGAGCACCACCAGCGCGCCGACGGCATGGGCGCGGCGGACGATCGGGGCCAGATCGGTAATCGCGCCGGTCACATTCGCCACATGGGTGACCGCCACCACGCGGGTACGCTCGGTGATCACCTCATCGGCCATGTCGGACCGGATGCGGCCCTCCTCGTCCAGATCCAGCCACTTGAGCGTGGCCCCGGTACGCGCGGCCAGTTCCTGGAACGGCAGCAGCACCGAATGGTGCTCGGCCTTGGAGACCACGATCTCGTCTCCCGGATGCAGGGCGAAGCGTGCGGCCGCCGAACCGCCGCGTCCCAGCGAGGCGTTGCCGAAGGCGGTTGCCAGCAGGTTCAACCCGGCGGTGGCGCCGCCGGTGACGACGATCTCCTCGCCGCCCTCATCCGCGCAGGCGCCGACCAGACGCGCCATCGAGGCGCGGGCCCGCTCGAACGCCACCGTGCTACGCGCCGCCAATTCATGCGCGCCACGATGCACGGCGGCATTGTCATGACGGTAGAAATCGGCTTCCGCATCGATGACGCAGCGGGGTTTCTGCGCGGTGGCCGCCGAATCCAGATACACGAGCGGATGTCCGTGAACGCTCTGGTCCAGAATCGGAAACTCCGCCCGAATCGCATCGAAATCAACCATGCCCTTGCCTTCCATCATTCAATCCGCCGATGCATCATCCGTGTTCGCCTCGCCGGTGGTGCAGGCCGCCGCATACTGCGGTCCGCACCACCGCGCGCCTATGCCAGCGCGGATTCGCTGTCGGCACCCTCCGGCAGGAACTGGTCGTAGCCGTTCTCCTCCAGCTCGTCGGCCAGCTCCGGGCCGCCGGTCTTGACGAAGTGTCCGTCGGCGAACACGTGCACGATGTCCGGCTTGATGTACTTGAGGATGCGCGTGTAGTGCGTGACCATCAGGATGCCCAAGCCGGTGTTCTCCTTGGCGCGGTTCACGCCCTCGGACACGATGCGCAGCGCGTCCACGTCGAGGCCCGAGTCGGTCTCGTCCAGCACGGCGAACTTGGGCTTGAGCAGTTCCAGCTGCAGCACCTCGGCGCGCTTCTTCTCACCGCCGGAGAAGCCCTCGTTCACGGAACGGGTGGCGAACTTCGGATCCATCTTGAGCCGCTTCATGGCCTCGGTCAGTTCCTTGGTCCACGTGCGGATGGCCGGCGCCTGGCCGTCGATCTCGGTTTTGGCGGTGCGCAGGAAATTGGTCATCGACACGCCCGGCACCTCCACCGGGTACTGCATGGCCAGGAACAGGCCGGCCTTGGCGCGCTCGTCCGGCGTCATCGTCAGCAGGTCCTCGCCGTCCAGCAGCACCTGGCCGGATTCCACCTCGTACTTGGGGTGGCCGGCCAGCGTGTAGGCCAGCGTGGACTTGCCGGAGCCGTTCGGGCCCATGATGGCGTGGGTCTCCCCCGAGTTGACGGTCAGGTTCACGCCTTTGAGGATCTGCTTGCGGCCGTCCTTGGTTTCGACCGAGGCGTACAGGTCCTTGATTTCCAACGTCGACATCTTACTTCTCCTCCCAAACGTTTGTCATGGCTTCGCTTTCGCCGCGGGCAAGCCGGCGGTCGATGATGGTCATCAGATGGTCGCCGATCTGCGGGATGCCGATCTCCTCGACCAGCTCGCCGAAGAACCCTCGCACCACCAGCTTGCGGGCCTCCGTCTCCGGAATGCCGCGCGACTGCAGGTAGAACAGCTCCTCGTCGTCGAACCGGCCGACCGAGCTGGCGTGTCCGGCACCGATGATGTTGCCGTTCTCGATCTCCAGGTTCGGTTCCGAATCGGCGATCGCGCCCGGCGTCAGCACCAGGTTGCGGTTGAGCTCGTAGGAATCGGTGCCCGGCGCGGTCGGCTGGATCAGTGCGTTGCCGACCCATGTGGAGTGCGCGCCCTGTCCGTCGAGCGCACCCTTGTACACGACGCGCGACTTGCAGTCCGGATGGTTGTGCACCACCATCGTGCGGTGCTCGATGTGTTCGCCCGGATCGGCGAAGTAGATGCCGAGCATGTTGAGGTCGCCCTGCGGGCCGCCGAAGTCCTGGTCCATACGGATGCGGACCACATCGCCGCCGAGCGTGACCATCGAGTGACGCAGGCTGGCGTTCTCGCCCACATGGATGCGGTGGCCGCCGACATGCTTGGAGCCCCGCTCCCACTCCTGGATGAAGGTGGTGGACAGGTTGGAATCGCGGCCGGTGACGATCTCCACGCCCTCCGCGAGACGTGCCGTGCCGTGGTGTTCGACGACAACGTCGGCATGGGTGCCGGCATCGGCCGCGATGACCAGGTGCAGCGCATCCGGCGCGTCACCGCCGCCGGTGACCGCGATGCGCACCGGCTGGGCGACGTCGCCGTGCAGGGTCACGACGGTCGCGGTCTTCACGACGTTCCATTCGACCGCGGAGATGCGGTCGCTCGGCTTGGACACGGTGCCGCTCGGCGCGACGGTCTTGTCCACGACCTCGACGCCGACCTGCGCGGGGTCCAACGGCGAACCGTCGATGCCGGTCACCTCGACCGCGGTCAGGCCGCTCGGTTCGAACACGTCGAGGAATTCGGCGACGCGGTCCAGCGGCGTGTACCGCCACTCCTCCTGACGGGAGGTCGGCATCGCGAACGCGTCAAGTTCGAAGCTGCGCGGCGCACGGTCCGCGCTCGACGGCATGGCCGCCGGCACCGCGTACGGGTCGTTCGGATCCGCCACGGGAATGGTGATTTCGGTATTCTCTGCCATCGGACTCAGCCCACCGATCCTTCCATCTGCAGTTCCACCAAACGGTTCAGTTCCAGCGCGTACTCCATCGGCAGCTCACGGCTGATCGGCTCGACGAAGCCGCGCACAATCATGCCCATCGCCTCGTCCTCGTTCAGACCGCGGCTCATCAGATAGAACAGCTGGTCCTCGGAGACCTTGGAGACGGTGGCCTCATGCGCCATCGACACACCGTCCTCGCGCACGTCCACATGCGGGTAGGTGTCGGAACGCGAGTAGTCGTCGACCAGCAGCGCGTCGCACACCGTGGAATTCGAGGAGCCCTCGGCGCCCTTGACGATCTTGACCAGGCCGCGGTAGGCGGAACGGCCGCCGCCGCGCGAGATGGACTTGGCCACGATCGTGGAGCTGGTGTGCGGGGCCAGGTGGATCATCTTGGCGCCCGTATCCTGGTACTGCCCCTTGCCGGCGAAGCCCAGCGACATGGTTTCGGCCTTGGCGTACGGTTCGGCCAGGATGCAGGCCGGGTACTTCATCGTGGCCTTGGAGCCGATGTTGCCATCCACCCATTCCATCGTGCCGCCCTCGCGCACGTAGGCGCGCTGGGTGACCAGGTTGTACACGTTGTTCGACCAGTTCTGCACGGTGGTGTAGCGCACGCGGGCGTGCTTCTCCACGATGATCTCCACGATGGCGGCGTGCAGCGAGTCGGTCGAGTAGATCGGCGCGGTGCAGCCCTCCACGTAATGCACGTAGGAGCCCTCGTCGGCGATGATCAGCGTGCGCTCGAACTGGCCCATGTTCGGGGTGTTGATGCGGAAATAGGCCTGCAGCGGGATGTCCACATGCACGCCCTTGGGCACATAGATGAACGAGCCGCCCGACCACGCGGCCGTGTTCAGCGCGCCGAACTTGTTGTCGTCCGGCGGTACGACCGTGCCGAAGTATTTGCGCACCAGATCCGGGTATTCGCGCACCGCGGTGTCGGTGTCCACGAAGATCACGCCCTGGTCCTTCAGCTCCTGCTGGATGGAGTTGTAGATGACCTCGGACTCGTACTGGGCGGCCACGCCGGAGACCAGACGCTTCTTCTCCGCCTCGGGGATGCCCAGACGGTCGTAGGTGTTCCGGATGTCGTCCGGCAGATCCTCCCAGGTGGCGGCCTGCTTGTCGATCGGCTTGACGTAGTACTTGAAGTCGTCGGCGTTGAAGCCGCTCAGGTCCACGCCCCAATCCGGCATTGGTTTGTCCAGGAACGCCTGATAGCCCTTGAGACGGATGTCGAGCATCCACTCGGGTTCGCCCTTGTCGGCGGAGATGGCGCGCACCACGTTCTCGTCGATGCCCTTCTTCGCCGCCTCGCCGGCCGCATCCGAATCATGCCAGCCGTACTCGTATTCGCCGAACTGGCTGATGATCTCGTCATCCTGCCTGATCTTGTCCTCGTTGACGCGGGAACGGCCGGCCACATACTGGCTCATCTCCACGTCAGCCGCGGCGCCGCCCGTCTGCTCGGACGACTGTGGCGTCATCTCATCCGTCACTGCGCGCTGCCTCCTTCGTACGAATTGCTTCCATCCGCAACACTAACGGAAACGGCGGGGAAACACTAGTATCCGCTCGAAAAATCCTCCCCGAGCGGATGTGAGGAAGCTCACGGGGGTGCCGAGGGCGCGTCAGCAGAGGGATCCCCTGACGTTCGGTAGGTGATTTTCTCATTCAGTTGGAAACTTTTCAGACGGGTAGCACCTGTTTCAGCCGGAAACACTCTTCTTCCGGGCCCCAGTTCACAGGTCTCATCCGATTCGGTTCCCGACTGAATGACAGAATCCCCTACTGAGTGATGTGTACAAGCCCATGCCCGCACGACGCTCCGCCCAATGTGCAACGTTCCGAAGCCGTTCGTCGTTTGAACTGCCGCTAAGGCGCGCCCCTGGTCCGTCCTCTGAACCAAGGCCGTGTGAAGAGGAGTCCTACTGGATATCATGAAACCAGTCGATATTGGGAGGGATGTATCGAACGATGAGGGACGAACACAGCGATGAATCCGGATATGATGCCGCCGAAGTCGAACGCGCTGCCGAAGACCTGCGAGTGGGAATCATCGACGATGACGCTCTGACGCTTGCGGCGTTGCGTTCCGTGGTCAACGGGATGGCGCCGCGGCACGGCACCGTTGTGATCTGGACATCGAGATCCGGCGACGAGGCCGTTGATCTGTGCGTTGATCGGCGGAGCAGACCCGATGTCGTATTGGTGGACATGAATATGGATGGAGTCGACGGCGGCATGGTATGCCAGCGGATCCGTCATTTCTCCGACCGCATCGTCATCTACGGTATGACGGCGCATTCGCTGCGCCGATATGAGCATGTGACTCGTCGGTTCGGTGCGCAGGCGCTGTTGGATAAGGCCGATGTGCAGGGCCTGCAGCGTTGCCTTGCCGACTGTGCGGCAGGACGGACATACATTCAGCAGGGGTTCTCCTCGCCTGGGCAGGCGTACCGCTTGTTGACTGTTCCCGGCGCGGTGAATGCGACTTCCCTGGAATTATCGCCGCGTGAGACGGAGGTGCTGGATTGGACGATAGAGGGATTGACGGCCAGGGAGGTCGCCGCCCGCATGGCGTTGAGCGAAGCCACCGTCAAAACGCATCTACGCCACGCCATACGCAAGCTCGGAGTCGGCAACAAGCTCCAGCTCATCCGTGTCTGGACGCAGTTCAGGAGCGCATGATGAGCATGTCGAACGCCACCGGACCAGCTCCGTTTCACATCTTCCCGGCATTCCGTGGTTGCAAGCGTCCATATGCGTTGGCAATCATCATCTTCGTCGTGATGCTGACGATGCTCGAATACGCTGCGGGATCCGATCAATCGATGGCCAATCTGATGTTCGCCTGTGTACTGGCAAGCATGAGCATCGGCATGTATTGGCTGCCCGCATGCTGCGGCATCGGCATCACCGCGTTATCTGTTGCCACAACATTGTATCCGGGAATGCCGTTTTCTCCACAACTTTGGAGTCTGTGGCTTGTTTTCGGCATGCTGGCGCACCAGCGCAGATATGTGTTGGTTTCCATGCTTTTCATCGCCGAGATAGCGGCATACCTTGCCGCCTTGGTATTCCATGTACCGACTTGGGCACCCTCCGGCATCGTCACTCTGCTGGGTACATTCGTCATCGCCGCCATAGCCGGGTACGGCATATCAGCCCTCCAACAGTTCCAGCGCATCCAAGAAGAGCTACGGCAACGGCAATCCCTGCAGGAGCGGTATCACCGGTCGCAACGGGATCTGCTGTTGGCCAGTCGCATACATGATTCCACGGCGCGTGGCCTGACGCTGATATCACTGATGGCTGATGACTCTATGCCTGCCACGGCGACCGGGGAAAACCGCCATGCATGTTTGCGCGATATCAAATCCGTCGCGGCGGACACGCTTGCGGAGACCCGAACCGTCATCGACATCCTGTGCGGATCAGACGATTCTGCCGCATATGCCAATCGAGACCACGACAACGTGATGTTCGTTGACGCCCTCCGGCAGCAGATGGATGGCAACGACCACCTACTTGCAACATTAGGGTTTCTCGGAACCAGTGCCGTGCACACGGAAAATCAGGGAACGAACCATCGTCCCGATTCCGCCGTCGCGGAGGAACTGCATGATCTCATCGACCAGCTCTATACCAATATCGTCATGCACGCGAGACAGGGCAATGACAGTTATGTCATACGTATAGTAGTCGGGCGTAGCCGCATCAATCTTACCGAATCCAACACATGCGATATGGCACGCTCGTCAGACCGGCATATATCGCACGGTCTGTCCCTTCATGAACGCCGAATCCGCGCGTTGGGAGGAACAATGACGTACGCCATCGAAGAGGACGTGTGGACGTTACGCGCGCAGATACCGCTATTTCACGCGTAGTATTCGCTGCCGCACATCCACTCAAGCCATGGAGGACAATCGCGGAGCCGCTCTTCTTCCGTGGACGTGGACTGTAATTGGGCATACCTTGGAACAAGCGCATCGCAAGATGGTATCGGAGCGGCCGACAAAACACTTGACATGATGATTGCAACAATTACATCCATTATCGTATTCCTTTACCAAAGCGTTGCACGGACAAAAAGCATCACAAGTCTCCACCCCCATCACCTTTTAGATGATGGCGCACCGCTGTCTCTTATATTGACGTTGTCCATAAGACACGAAGCACATCCCCATAGATCACGGATTGAATATCATGAACACGTTTACGCTTAAAATCGCCGCGTGTCTGCTCATGGTCATCGACCATACCGCACTGTTCTTTCCGCATGCCATTGAGCTGCCGATGCACTGGATTGGGCGACTCGCCGCGCCGTTGTTCACTTTTCTGTGTGTGCAGGCCTGTGAGCACACCCACAGTATCTTCCGCTACATCATGCGGCTGTATACCGCCAGCGTCGGCATGGCCTTCATGGAATTGATCCTTAATCGCACCGGCAACGCGTTTACGCCCCTATTCCACGTCGCACTGATCATCGGCATCCTCTCATTGCGCAAACCACCGCACCGTGTTGCAGGCCTTGCAGCCTATTGCTTGTGGCAGATTACCCTATACCTGCTGTTCACCGCGACCGAACCATCCATCAGCGAATTGGACATCCTGCCTCGGCTCCTCGTCGAGATTGTGGCGCCCACCGCGCTTGGCATGGGTATCTCCATCGATGGCGGCTATGCATATGTGATACTCGGTCTGATCATGTGGGTTTGCCGGAAGTCACGGTATCGGCTGGCCATATGGTTCACGGTGTTCTGCGGTGCGATATTCATACTGTTCAACTATGCACCGCTCACGAACAGCATCCTGCCGGGACTCGCACAGGAGTATCTCGGTCTTCCGGTGAGCATCCACTGGATGCCGTTCACCTACAACTACCAATGGATGATGATCGGGGCGCTCCCGTTCATGCTGCTGTACAACGGACAGCGCGGCCGGCCCGTCAAATGGCTGTTCTACTGGTTCTACCCGGTGCACCTCACCGTCATCACGATACTCATGCATCTGCTCGGCGCGCAATTCTACGGCGCATGACGTCGGGACCGAAGTTGCACAGTTGCATATATATGCGGGGCGGGAAGCAATGAGTTGCTTCCCGCCCCGCATCCGCTTGATGGTGGGATAACCCCTCAGCGTTCGGACTGGTGAACCAGCGCGGCCCTGACCAGACCCGCGAACAGCGGGTGCGGCTTGGTCGGGCGGCTCTTGAACTCCGGGTGCGCCTGTGTGGCCACGTAGAACGGATGCACCTCGCGCGGCAGCTCCACGAACTCGGTGAGCTCGCCGTCCGGGCTCTGGCCGGAGATCACTAGGCCAGCCTCGCGCAGACGGTCCTTATAGGCCACGTTCACCTCGTAACGGTGGCGGTGCCGCTCGGTGACATGCGTGGTGCCGTACAGTTCGGCGATCAGCGACCCCTCCAGCAGCTCGGCCGGGTAGGACCCCAGACGCATCGTATGGCCCATGTCGCCCTTGCCGGCCACGATATCCTTCTGCTCCTCCATCGTGGCGATGACGGGATTCGCGCAGTTCGGATCGAACTCGGTGGAGTCCGCATCCTCGATGCCGAGCACGTCGCGGGCGTATTCGATGACCATCGACTGCAATCCCAGGCACAGGCCGAGCGCCGGCAGACCGTTCTCGCGCGCGAACCGCAGCGCACCGATCTTGCCTTCGATGCCGCGGATGCCGAATCCACCCGGCACCACAATGCCATCGACCTGATCGAGTGCGGCGGCCGCGCCCTCCGGTGTCGCGCACTTGTCGGCCGCCACCCACTTGACGTTGACCTTGGCCCAGTTGGCGAAACCGCCCGCCTTGATCGCCTCGGTGACGGACAGGTACGCGTCCGGCAGGTCGATGTACTTGCCGACGATCGCGATGTTCACCTCATGCTTCGGATGGTGCACGCGCTCCAGCAGGTCGGCCCACTCGTCCCAATCCACGTCGTGGAACGGCAGACCCAGCTCGCGCACCACGTAGGCGTCGAGGCCCTCGTCGAACAGGATCTTCGGCACATCGTAGATGCTCGGCGCGTCCACGCAGTTGACCACGCCCTCCGAATCCACGTCGCACATCAGCGAGATCTTGTCCTTGATGGACTGGTTGAGCGGACGGTCGGAACGCAGCACCAGCGCGTCCGGGGAGATGCCCAGCTGACGCAGCATCATCACCGAATGCTGGGTGGGCTTGGTCTTCAACTCGTGCGCGGCGGAGATGTACGGCACGAGGGAGACGTGCACGAACATGCAGTTGTCCGGCCCCAGGTCGCGGCGCACCTCGCGCGCGGCCTCCAGGAACGGCTGGGACTCGATGTCGCCGACGGTGCCGCCGATCTCGGTAATGATCACGTCCACATCGTCGGAGGCCTGGGCGCGCATGCGGGACTTGATTTCGTCAGTGATGTGCGGGATGACCTGCACGCACTGGCCGAGGTATTCGCCGGCGCGCTCCTTGCGCAGCACCGACTGGTAGATCTGGCCGGTGGTCACGTTCGCCTTCTGGCTGAGGAAGACGTCGAGGAAGCGCTCGTAGTGGCCGATGTCCAGATCGGTTTCGGCACCGTCCTCGGTCACGTACACTTCGCCGTGCTGGAACGGGTTCATCGTGCCTGGGTCCACGTTGATGTACGGATCGAGTTTCTGCTGCAGCACGCGGATGCCGCGCGAACGCAGCAGACGCCCCAGCGATGAAGCCGTCAGCCCCTTACCCAACGACGAGACCACGCCTCCGGTGACGAAGATGTGCTTGGTGATATGTTCCTGTGCATTGCCATGATGTCTTCTAACCATGGGATTTCATCCTATCAACGATGCGTGACGTCTTGGTGACGTGTGTCCACGATGCAACCCTGTCTTGGTCACCCACGGCCTTGTGCGAAGCCGATTCGACCCCCTCCCCCGTAGTTTCCGATCATGGGACAAGACTCGCCACCATCTCCACATGCGGGATGCCGTCTTCCAGGAACTCGGTGGAATCGACGCGGAAGCCGAAGCGTTCGTAGAAACCGATCGCATGACACTGGGCTTCGATGCGCAGCGTTTCAGCACCATATTGTTCGCACGCGATCCGGATTCCCTCACGCATCGCCACCGCCCCGTAGCCTTTGCTACGGAACCGCGTCACCACACGGCCCAGACTCGCCTCCGGGAACGAGACGCCAGGCCGCAGCACACGCAGTCCGGCAACCAGCTCCCCCGAGTCGTCGAACACCATGACCTGCCACGAACCGGGATCCTTGCCGTCGATGTCCTGATAGGCGCACTCCTGTTCGACCACGAACACCTCGGAGCGGAGCCGAAGCATCTCGTACAGCTCCGTCACCGTCAGTTCTTCGAACGGCTTGGACGTCACACGGCACCCATCGGGCATCACGTCCGTCATCATTGGCGAACCCGGATTCGCGCTCATGCCTCAAGCAGGTGCGCCACCGCCTCCAAGGCCAGGCGGTACCCGTAGAAGCCCATGCCGGTGATGGTGCCGGTGGCCACGGGGCTGATGACCGAATACTTGCGGAACGCGTCACGGGCGGACGGGTTGGAGATGTGCACCTCCATCAGCGGCAGCCCCGCATCGGTCACCATGTGGGCGGCGTCGGACAGGCCGTACGAGTAATGGGTGAACGCGGCCGGGTTCATGACCACGGGCGTCTGGTCGTCCACGGCCCGGTGCATCCAACCGATCATCTCCGCTTCGTCGTCAGTCTGGCGGACCTCGACCTCAAGCCCCAGTTCCTTGCCCCAGGCCGTGCAGTCGCGGCGCAGCGTCTCCAGATCCTGATGGCCGTAGACGTCGGGTTCGCGGACGCCGAGGCGTCCGAGGTTCGGACCGTTGACGACGATGACCCTGCGTGCCATATTCAGTTCCTTTCTCATATACTCTTTCTCCTCGGCGAGGAGATTGCCCATGCGTCCGGGCATCATGGGAAATCCATAACAGCCGGCGTGCGGACCGTTCACGGGCGGATGCGGCGAAACGCCTCCTCCACGGCCTCCATCGGCGGATTCTCCAGGTGGATGACGTGGCCGACGCGGTCCAATACCACGAACCGCAGCATATTGCCGCGCGCCTTCTTGTCGCGGTGCATCAGCGCCAGCACGTCGGACCATGAGCCGCCGCCCCATGAGGTCGGCAGTCCCAACGCCCCGAGCAGCGAGCGGTGGTAGTCCACCAGATCGCGGTCGATATACCCGAGCAGGTTCGACAGTTCCGCCGCGAACACCATGCCGACGGCCACCGCGTTGCCATGCCGCCAGCGGAAGTGCTCGATCTGCTCGATGGCATGGCCGAGCGTATGCCCGTAATTGAGGAACTCGCGCAGCCCCTGCTCCTTCAAGTCGGAGGAGACGTGATGCACCTTGACGCGCACCGTGCGCTCGATCAGTTCGCACACCACGTCCTTCAGCGGCGATTCCAGGAAGGTCGCGCCGTCGAACCCTCGCAGCGCCGCGGCATGGGATTCCAGGATCCGCAGGATCTCCTCGTCCATGATGAATCCGGATTTGGCCACCTCGCCGAGTCCTTCGATGAAGATGTCGTTGGGCAGCGAGGCCAACGTCCGCACGTCGGCGAGCACGCCGGCCGGCGTGTAGAACGAGCCGACCAGGTTCTTGCCCTGCGGCGTGTTGATGCCGGTTTTGCCGCCGGTGGACGCGTCGACCATCGCCAGCAGCGAGGTCGGGCAGTTCACGTAGCGCACGCCGCGCATCCAAGTGGCGGCGATGAACCCGGCCAGATCGGTGGCCGCTCCCCCGCCGACGCCCACGATCGCGTCGGAGCGGGTGAAGCCCTCCTCGCCGAGACGCTGCCAGACGCCGTTGGCCACATCCACGGTCTTGCCGGCCTCGGCATCGGGTACCACGATGTCCACGACCTCGTACCCGCCCTGGCGCAGCAGCGCACGCGCATGATCGGAATGCCGCTGCACGGGTTGCGTATGGATCAGCGCCACGCGAGACACCTTCTCCCCCAGCAGCTCAGCCAGGTGGCTCATCGCCCGCTCCCCGATGCGCACATCGTACGGGTCGATGCCGGAACCGGTCACGTGCACGGCGCGTTCGTCGATCATATCCTTCATCCTCCTTGCCGCCTGCGCCGGCGACAGACCGTAGGTATGCACCACCACATTCGCCACATCCCGGAACACCGGATCGCGCACCTGGTACAGCGACTGCCACCGTTCGTCGGCGTCGCCGTTGAGCATCGGCCGGCCGCCGCCGCGCCGGGCGCGTTCCATCGCCTCGCGGGGGTCGGCCATCAGATAGATCACCTTGCCGCCCTCGGCTATGTACTCGGCCAGGCACTCGCGCACCGCGGGCGTCATCGGGGCGCCCCCGCCCAGCGAGAAGATGCCGTCGAACCCGTTGACAGTTCGCCGAATCAGATCGCTTTCGACCTCGCGGAACGCGGGCTCGCCGTACCGTTCGAAGTATTCGGGGATGGGCATGCCCACCTGGCGTTCGATTTCCACGTCCGCATCGAGGAACGGCAGATTCATCAGCTGTGCGGTCTCCCGTCCGACGCGGGTCTTGCCCGCCCCCATCATGCCGATCACCACGGCCTGTGGATGTTTCGTCAGCATCCGTCCTCTCCTCCTATCCATCCGATGCAGCGGCCGATCCCATGTCGATGCCAGCGCGGAATCGTCTGATCATCCGCCGCATCCGGGAACTCCCCTGCGGCGGGGATCCAAAGCAGGGCTCAGCGCATATGCTCCGGCCACGAGGCCAGGTACGCCTCGGCGTTGCGTCGGGTTTCGGCGATGCTGTCGCCGCCGAACTTCTCCAGCACATACCGCGCGATGGTCAGCCGCACCATGGCTTCGGCGACCACCGCGGCCGCCGGCACGGCGGTGGAGTCGGAACGCTGGTTGATGGCCTGCGCCGCCTCGCCGGTCAGCACGTCCACGGTGCGCAGCGCCTTGGGGATCGAGGGAATCGGCTTCATCGCCGCACGCACGCGGATCGGCTGCCCGTTGGACATGCCGCCCTCGATGCCGCCCGCACGGTTCGTCATACGCGTGATGCGCCCGTCATCGCCGACCATGATCTCGTCATGCGCCTGCGAACCGGGGCGCAGGGCCTCCAGGAAGCCGTCGCCGATCTCCACGCCCTTGATGGCCTGGATGCCCATCAGCGCGGAGGCCAGGGCGGCGTCCAGACGTCGGTCGGATTCCACGTACGTGCCGATGCCTGCCGGCACGCCGTAGGCGATGACCTCGACCACACCGCCCAGGGTATCGGCGTTGGCCTTGGCCTCATCGATGCGCGCGATCATCCGCGCCTCGGCGGCCTTGTCGAGGGTCCGTACCGGCGAGGCGTCCAGGGCCGCCACATCGTCCGGCGCGGGCAGCGGGGCGGATGCGGGGTCCTCCACGCCCGCGCCTCCGATGGAGATCACATGCGACACGGTGCGGATGCCCAGCGACTGTTCCAGGAACAACGCCGCCACGGCGCCGAGCGCCACGCGCGAGGCCGTCTCGCGGGCGCTGGAGCGTTCCAGCACCGGACGGGCGTCGTCGAAGCCGTATTTGCGCATGCCGGTCAGGTCGGCGTGGCCGGGGCGCGGACGGCTCAGCGGCGCGTTGCGTCCCTCGCGCGGCAGGTCGTGGTCGAGCGGGTCCGCGCTCATGACCTGGGTCCATTTGGGCCATTCGGTGTTGCCGATTTCGATGGCGATCGGCGAGCCGAGCGTCTCGCCGTGCCGCACTCCGGTGAGCAGCCGCACCTGGTCCTGTTCGAACTTCATGCGCGCACCACGCCCGTACCCGAGGCGGCGACGCGCCAGGGCGCCGACGATATCCTGCGAGGTGACCCGCACGCCGGCCGGCATTCCCTCGATCATGGCGACCAGCGCCTCGCCGTGCGACTCCCCTGCCGTCTGCCAACGCAACATGCCTGTACTCCTTGGTAAGTGGTGTTCCTTGCAACTTCGGTCTATCCTACCGGCATGGGCTACCTTGTTGCGCTGCCGAGTCTTCTATGTGGACTGGCGATCAGTGTTGAGGACATCCGATGCCGTCGGGTGCCGCGGCTGTGGGTGGCCGTGGGCTGCCTGCTGCAACTGGTGGCTCTGATCGTGGCCGCGCTGCTGGGCAACGACTTGTTCCTGGTGCTGCAGGCGGCGCTGTTCGCCGTGCTGTGCGCCGCGGTGCAGTGCGGATTGGCGCTGGTCAGGCCCGGCGCGTTGGGATTCGGCGATGTGACCGTGACGTTGGTGATGGGATTGGCCGTGGGGACGGCTGGATTGTGGGGCGTGGTGGTCTGGTGGCTGGCGATGGGCGTGCTGGGGCTGGTCTGGATGCTGCTGTGGCGACGGTTCGATTGGCAGGGGGACACCCCCTATGCGGGCAAGGTGCCGTTCGCGCCGGTGATCGTGGTGGCCGCGGCCGTGGCGCTGGGAGTATGCGGATAAGGGAATACGTGTGAGGCGGCGCCTCCCGCAGGATGACGCCGCCTCACACGGTATCGGGACCGGTGTGACCGGTCAGTTCGCGTTGGGATTGTTGTTCTTGTACTCGTCGCGGATCTTCCAGAATTCGTCCTCGGTGACGGCGAACTTGGTCTCGCCGGTTTGCAGGTTCGTGGTGACGAAGTACAGCCAATCGCCCTGTTCGGGGTTCATCGCGGCCTGGATGGCGTTGTCTCCCGGATTGCTGATCGGGGTCGGCGGCAGGCCTTGATGGATGCGCGTGTTGTACGGGTTGGAGTCGTCCGCCAGCATGGCGTCGGTCAGTTCCGCCGCGGTGATGCCCAGACCGTAGGCCACGGTGGTGTCCATGCCCAGCGGCATGCCGATATCGATGCGGTTGAGGATCACGCGGGTGACCTTGCCGTAGTACTCCTGAGAGTTGACCTCGGCCTCGGCGATGGAGGCCATGATCATGATCTTCTCGCGTTCCTCGCCGGTCGGCACGCCCATCTCGTCGAGTTTGGCGATGCGGGCGTTGACCATCTGCGTCAGGATATCCGAGGCGCTCTGCCCCTCCGAAGGGTTGTACGAACCGGGTTCCAGCCAGCCCTCGAAGCTGCCGTTGGCCTCGGCGGGCAGGATGCCGGCGCCGTCCCCGTCGATGATCGATTGGAAGTCGCTTTCGGGCAGACCGGTGACCTGCGCCGCGTTGGCGATGACGTCGCTGACGCGTTCGCCGGGCCTGACCTCGATGAATCCGCCGGCCTGCGCCTGATCGGACAGCACCGCCAGCACATCCGAGGCCTTCATCTGGTACTGCAGGCTGAAGGTGCCCGGGTACAGCGTGGAGTTGCCGGCGATGCTGGTCAGGGCCTCGGGCGATTTGATGATGTCCTGTTCGGTCAGGTTCTGCGCCACCGTATGCCAGTCGCTGCCGCTGTCCACGGTGAACTGCACGCTGCCGTTGCCCGGCCCCGGATAATCCTCGACGACGACCTGGGCGGCCTCGCGGTCGGCCTTCCACTGTTTCAATGCGCGGTATCCGAAGAATCCCGCCACACCGACCAACGCCAGGACGACCACCACCACAACGGCGGCCACAATCCGGTGCCTTTTGCGTTCCGAACGCTTGCGGCGCATCTCACGCCGGGAACGCGGCGGACGCGGTGGCAATGCGGAGAACCCGTCACCGTCCGAATCGGACCACTGCGTGTTCTCTTCGAAGAAATCACTGAAACTATCGGACACGGGGTCGCTCCTCTTAGCTGTTCTCTCTGCTATCCAACGCGGTCTGCAGTATCACCACCGCCGCCTGCTGGTCGACCACAGACCGATGCTGCCGGCCACCGATCTGGGCGTCATGCAGCAGCCGATGCGCGCTGACGGTGGTCAGTCGTTCATCCACCAATGTTACAGCCGGAATAGCCGTCAACGCGAATTGGCCGTCATCCAGGAGAGCGGACATTCTCTTTTTGAGGTTATCGGCCCACCGACGGGCCTTCTTGGCGCTCCTGCCCTCGGTGCCATCCATCTGCAGGGGCAGGCCCACCACCACATGGTCCACGTTTTCGTCCTCGATGACGCCGATCACCGCGTCCAGGGCAAAGAACGAGTCGCCGTTGACTTGAACGTTCCCTGCCGGGTGCGCCAACGTCAGCCCCGGGTCGGACAGTGCCAGTCCGACCCGGGCGTTGCCCAGATCAACACCAAGCCACACCATGGGATGTGGTTCAGCCCTTCATCGCCTCGTGCGTCAGCGACTGCAGCGCGGCATCGATCTTGGAGGCGTCGGAGCCGCCGCCCTGGGCGAAGTCCGGCTTGCCGCCGCCGCCGCCGCCAAGGATCTTGGAGGCGCCGCGCACCAGATCGCCGGCCTTGATGCCGCCCTTGCGCGCGGCCTCGTTGGTGGCCACGGCGACCATCGGCTTGTCGTCGGCGCTCACGCCGGCCAGTGCCACCACCACGGGGGCGTCCTCGCCGAGCTGTCCGCGGATGTCCAGCACGGTCTTGCGCAGCGCGTCGAACGAGCCGAAATGCCCGACGTTCCTGACGGCCACCTTGACCGGCGCGGCCGAAGCCTTGGCCTCCGCCACCAGTCCGGGCACCGTGGAGGCCAGCTGGCTCTCGTACATGGCGGCCAGACGACGGTCGGATTCCCTGAGCTTGGCCAGCAGCGTGTTCACGCGTTCGGCCAGCTCGTCCGGACGGGCGTTGAGCTTGTCGGACAGCTGGGAGACCAACGCGTGCTCGCGGGCGTTGTACTCGTAGGCGCTCTGGCCGACCAGGGCGTCCACACGGCGCACGCCGGAACCGATCGACGCCTCGGACAGGATGCTGACCTGGCCGATCTTGCCGACGTGGTCTACATGGGTGCCGCCGCACAGCTCACGGCTCCAGCCGTCCTCGCCGATCGAGACGACGCGCACGATGTCGCCGTACTTCTCGCCGAACAGGTGCATGGCGCCGAGGGCGATGGCGTCGTCGAACTTCATCTCCTGCGTGGTGACGGCCAGGTTGTCGCGCAGCTTGTCGTTGACACGGGCCTCGACGGCGCTCATGATCGTCTTGGCCGGTGCCTTGGACCACTGGAAGTCGAAGCGCAGACGGTTCGGCGCGTCCTCGGAGCCACGCTGGGTGGCCTGCGGGCCGAGCTCCTCGCGCAGCGCCTTGTGCACCATGTGGGTGGCGGTGTGCGAGCGGGCGATGGCGCCGCGGCGGTCCAGGTCGATCGTGGCGTTGACCTCGGTGCCCACGACCAGCGTGCCCTCGGTCAGGCGGCACTGGTGCACGATCAGGTCCTTGATCGGCTTCTGCACGTCATCGACCTCAAGCACCGCGCCGTCGTCGGACAGGATCTCGCCCTGGTCGGCCAGCTGGCCGCCCGCCTCCGCGTAGAACGGCGTACGGTCGAGGATCACCTCGATGGTGGCCGGGGCGGTGACCGCCGGCACGGAGCCCTTGCCCTCCTGCATGATGCCGAGGACCTTCGAACGGCTGGAGTAGTCGGTGTATCCGAGGAAGTCGATCGGCGCGGCCAGCGTCTTCTTGAAGTCGTCGTACACGGACAGGTCCACGTTGTGGCGCTTCTTCAGCGCATCGGCGCGGGCGCGGGACTTCTGCTCGGCCATCAGCTCGCGGAACTTCGCCTCGTCGACCTTCACGCCCTGTTCGGCCGCCATCTCCAGCGTCAGTTCGATCGGGAAGCCGTAGGTGTCGTGCAGGGTGAAGGCGTCGGCGCCGGAGACGGTGTCCTTGCCGGCATTCCTGGCCTTGGCAACGGCCATGTCGAAGATCTCGGTGCCGGATTCCAAGGTGCGGCGGAAGGCGTCCTCCTCGCCGTACGCGGCCTCGGACACGTCATGGAAGGTCTGCTCCAGCTCGGGGTAGCTCGGCACCATCGCGTCCTTGGACACCGGGAACAGCGTCGGCAGCACCGGATCGGTCACGCCGAGCGTGCGCATCGCCTTGACGATGCGGCGCAGCAGGCGGCGCAGCACGTAGCCGCGGCCGTTGTTGGCCGGGCGCACGCCGTCGCTCATGATCATCAGCGCGGAACGCACGTGGTCGGCGACCACGCGGAACTTGACGTCCATCGCCTCGTCGTCGCCGTACAGGCGGCCGGACATGCGCTGCGCGGCCTCGATGACCGGGAACACCTCGTCGGTCTCATAGATGTTGTTCTTGCCCTGCAGCAGATAGGCCATGCGCTCCAGGCCGGCGCCGGTATCGATGTTCTTGTTCTCCAGCTCGCCGACGATGTGCAGGTCGGTCTTGGACTTGACGTTGTCGACCTCGAAGTTCTCGAACACCAGGTCCCAGATCTCGATGTAGCGGTTCTCGTCGGCGATCGGGCCGCCCTCGATGCCGAACTCGGGGCCGCGGTCCACGTAGATCTCGGAGCAGGGGCCGCCGGGGCCGGGGCCGCCGGTGGTCCAGAAGTTGTCCTCCATGCCCATGATCTGGATGTGCTCGGGGTCCACGCCCTCGTTGCGCCACATGGCGCGGGCCTCCTCGTCATCGGTGAACGTGGTCATCCACAGCTTCTCGGGGTCGAAGCCGTAGCCGCCCTGATCCTGGGGCTTGGTCAGTAGCTCGTAGGCGTAGTGGATGGCCTCTTCCTTGAAGTAGTCGCCGAACGAGAAGTTGCCGAGCATCTGGAAGAACGTGCCGTGGCGGGTGGTCTTGCCCACCTCGTCGATGTCCAGCGTGCGCACGCACTTCTGGTTCGAGGCCATGCGCGGATGGGGGGCCGTCTGCTCGCCCATCAGGTACGGGATGAACGGCACCATGCCGGCGATGGTGAACAGGGTGGTCGGGTTCGGCGAGATCAGGGACGCCGAGGGCACGACGAGATGGTCGTGCTGTTCGAAGTAATCCAGAAAGCGCTTCGCGATTTCAGAAGTGCGCATGGGTGGTTGTCTCTCCTTGATATCAGAGCATGGGCGCGTTAGGCCCTAAAAACAGTATCGATGATGATTGGTGGCGTCGAGGGCAGGAGCGCCGTGCCGGCCGATTCTCGAATGGATCAGCGCAGCCGGCCGATATATCGTTCGTTGAGCTCAGCCTCGCGGGCTCGACGGGTGGCGTTGAACTCGTTGACCAGCCCTTCGAGCGTTCTGACCGCCACATGATCCTGATCGGGGCCGAGCAGGAACTGCCGCGCGGAATCCGGCGTGTTCGCCTTGACGTACGCCTGCGCCTTGCTGACCGCGACGATGCCGATGGCAACGCCGACGGCTATCCAGAACAATCGCTTGACCATCACTCCCCCTTGTTCGGCTGCTGCATGACGCGCTTGGACATGAACGACTGCGCGGTGGACTTCAGCGCATATACCGTGGAAGCGACCTTGATGACGGGCTTGCCGAGGAACGAGCCATACAGATCGGTCAACGCCCCCACGTTGTTGGCCGTGGTGGAGGCCGCGGAGGAGATCTTGTTGACGTCCTCCAACGACTTATTGACCTGCTTGACCGTCGTCACGCTCTCGTCAAGAGCCGGGATGGCGTGGTCACCGGTCTGCTTGACGGTTTCGGCCAGCTGATCGAACAGCTTGCCGAGGCGGATCAGCGGATAGATCAGGAATCCGGCCAGAATGGCGAATGCTATCGCCGCAATCAGACCGGCGATCTCTCCAACACCCATCATGAACCTCACATTTCCCGGTGCACGGCCTCATGCCGCGCACACAATACCGTCATCAGCGTAGCCAACGCCCCAGACGCCGGCAAGTGTCACTGGTTGTATGAAACCACGGTGAGCGCTTGGGCAAACGGGGCCTGCGTGTCGAAATCCAATACGGTCACGCTGCCGTTGGCGGGGCGTTCGCCCAGATCGTAGCCCTCCGGAGCGAAGCGGTGCATCAGGCTGAGCAGTGTGTTGCCGTGGCCGATGACCAGCACATCGTCCCCGTCACGCAGGTCGGGATTCGCCGCGATCAGCGCGTAGGCCCCCTCCACACGCGTCCAGTACTCCGCGTCGGATTCGGCATCGTGGAAGGGATCGGCCTCCTTGAGGAAATCCCGCGTGGCGCCCGGTCCGTACTGCCGCACGATGGCGTTGTAGCTCGGGGCGCCGTGCGGCGCACCGGCCGCATGCCAGGCCATGCCCATGTCCAGGCCCTCGAAGTATCCGTAGTACTGTTCGCGGAAGTGCATATCCGTCGTCAGTTCCGGACGATGGTGGCCGGCCTGTTCGTTGATGTCGAGGATGGTCGTCGCGGTCTCGATGGCGCGCGTGGTGTCGGAGCAGTACGCGGCGGCGAAGTCCAGATCGCGCAGCTTGTTGCCGGCCTTGGCCGCGTCGGCCCTGCCGGATTCGGTCAGGGTGGCGTTCGACCAGCCCTGCAGCCTGTTGTACCGATTGAAGAACGTCTGTCCGTGCCGGACCATATGCAGATGCACTCTCATGCCCTCCATTATCCGTGCCGGTCGGACGCATGGCACAGCAAGTTGGGGGTGCCGCAATGGTTACGACATGCCGAAGGGGGTAGCGAGCCCCGGCGGTCAGGTTTGCCGCGCAGCCCCCGGCGTTCGGCCATTCCCGGCAGGCCTCCCCCGGTATTCCGCCGCCGCCGCGGCGTGTCGTTGGCCCGCCTGGCATGGTTTACTGGCTGGTATGGGACGTTTTATCTCTCGTTGGCTGGTAATGACCATCGCGGCAGGCGTCATGGTGGCCCTGCTGCCCGGCATGCGCGCGCTCGGTGAGCCGCCGGTGCTCGGCATCGCCGCGTTCGCATTGTTCATGGCGTTGATCAACGCCTCCATCAAACCGATCGTCCAGACGCTGGCGCTGCCGTTCTCGATCCTCTCGCTCGGCATCGTGGCGCTGGTGATCAACTGTTTGTTCATGGAGCTCGCCTCCTGGCTGGCGATCTCGGTCTTCGGGGTCGGCGTCACCATCGACGGGTTCTGGTGGTCGGTGCTCGGCTCACTGATCATGTCCATCGTCTCGGCCATCGTCGGCGCCGTGATCGGCGACTGACGGCCGTCCGGACAACGAAAAGACCCCGCAGGGCGAACCTGCGGGGTCTTTTCGGTATGTCCTTGTTGGTAAAAGATCCAGATCAGCGCGAATAGAATTCGACGACGTACTGGATGTTGACCTGCACCGGGATTTCCTCGGCTTCCGGCTTGCGGGTCAGGGTCGCCTTGAGCGACGGGAGGTTCACGTCGAGATAACCCGGAACCGCGGGCAGCACGTCACGATGCACGCCTTCGGCGGCAATCTGGAACGGCACCATGGTCTGGCTCTTGGCCTTCACCTGAATGGTCTGGCCGGGCTTGACGCGGTAGGACGGGCGATCGACGACGTTGCCGTCGACGAGGATGTGACGGTGCACCACGAACTGACGGGCCTGGGCGGTCGTGCGGGCGAAGCCGGCGCGCAGCACCAGGGCGTCAAGGCGGGTCTCCAGATCGGAGAGCATCGCGTTGCCGGTCTGGCCGGCGGTACGGGTGCCCTTCTCATAAGCGGCGCGAAGCTGCTTCTCCGAGATGCCGTACTGGGCGCGCAGACGCTGCTTCTCGCGCAGACGCACCGCGTAATCGGACTCGGTGCGACGGCGGGTGCGGCCATGCTCACCCGGGGCATACGGACGCTTTTCGAAGATGCGCTGAGCCTTGGGGGTCAGTGCAATGCCGAGGGCGCGGGAAAGACGCACCTGACGGCGGGAACGCTGAACGTTCGTCATTGAGATAATCCTTCTGTCGTTGTTTGAACGGAACACGGGACGGCCGAAGCCTCCCCGTGCTGAGCCGGCCTCTCCAACGCTTCATCGTGCCGAGGCACGAACGGCTGCCAGGATCGAAATCCCTGCGGCCGCCGACCCGTTGATGGGCTAAGGCTCCAGACGGCGTCCGCCTGACGGCAGACACCAAAGTTCAACTATACGCGCAGGGGGTGGACGACGGTTTGCAGCGCCCTCGTTCAGAGTTTCTCGATCGCTGAACCGTGAAGCGGGCAGTCCAGTGGACTGCCCGTAGGTGAAGTGAGCGCCCGCCAAGGGCGCGAAGGCTCCGGAGAGAAACTCGTCAGAGTTTCTCGATCGGAGCCACCGCCAGCATCAGCCGCTTGACGCCATCGGACCCGAAATCCACGGTGATCACCGACTTGGAACCCTTGTCCTGCAGATCCACGACAGTGCCCAGGCCGAATTTGTCATGCGTGATCCTGTCGCCGATCTGGAAATCCGAAATCGACAGCCCGTTGCCGCTCGCCGCCGACCCGGCATTCGGCTTCGACTTGGAGGCCGCCGACGGCGCGATGCGGCGGGTCGTCACCTTGCCGCTGCGGCCCGAGCCGGAGGAACCGGAACCGTAGGAGGCGTGGGATCCCGACGAACCATACGAGGAGCGCGATCCGGACCGCGACGAGCGCGAACCGTACGAGGAGCCGGATGATCCCGAGGAACCGTATGACCTGCCCGACCCGTACCCGGACCGGGAGCCGTAGGACGAGCCGCCATGCGAACCGTAGGACGAGCCGTAGGTCGAGCCGTATCCCCGCGACGAGCCGCCGCGCGAACCGTACGAGGAACCGGAACCGTACGTCGACCCCGCCCCTCCGAAACTGACCCCGCCGAAATCATCGTCATCCCATCCGCCGAACTCGTCGTCGCCGAACCCGCCGGCGGACCATCCGCCGCGCATGCGCTCCATGCCGGCTTCGCGGCGCTTCCAATCGATCAGCTGGTCGGGGATCTCATCGAGGAACTGGCTGGGCATCATCTCGGCGGCCTGGCCCCACTGGGCGCGCACCGCGGCGCGTGTGACGTACAGGCGCCGTTGCGCGCGCGTGATGCCCACGTAGGCCAGACGCCGCTCCTCCGCCAGCTCGCTGGTGTCCTCCAGCGAGCGCGAATGCGGGAACGTGCCCTGCTCCAGTCCGGTGAGGAACACCACCGGATACTCCAGACCCTTGGCCGTATGCAGGGTCATCAACGTCACCGAGCCGGAATCCTCCCCGTCCATCGGCAGCTGGTCGGAATCGGCTACCAGCGCCGTGGTCTCCAGGAACCCCGCCAGCGTGGCGTCCGGGGTCTTCTGCTCGTATTCGGCCGCCACGGACTGCAGCTGCGAGAGGTTCTCGACGCGGGAGGCGTCCTGGGGGTCCTCCGAGCGCTGCAGCTCCTCCAGCAGGCCGGACTTGGAGAGCACCTCGGCCACAATCTCGGAGGGCTTGCTGTTGTGTGCATCGGCGAATTCGCGCAATGCCGTCATCAGGTCGCGGAACGCCTTGAGCTGCGTGGCCGTGCGGGTAGGGGCGCCGAGCTCGTCCACGTGGAGCACGCCGTCGAAGAACGTGGTGGCGTGCGTGTCGGCGTACATGGTGACCAATGATTCGGCTCGGGGGCCCAGCCCGCGCTTGGGCACGTTGAGGATGCGGCGCATGTTCACGTCGTCCGCCGGGTTGACGATGGCCTGCAGGTAGGCGATGGCGTCCTTGACCTCCCGGCGCTCGTAGAACCGTGTGCCGCCGATGAGCTGGTAGGGCAGTCCGGCGTTGATCAGCGCCTCCTCCAGCGAGCGCGACTGCGCGTTGGCCCGATACATGACGGCCATGTCGGAGTAGGCGATGCCGTGTTCGGCGTGCAGCCGCGCGATCTCGGAGGCGATCCACGCCGCCTCCTGCTGGGCGTTGTCCGCGGCGTAGCCGACGATCGGCTCGCCCTTGCCCAGCGCGGTCCACAGTTTCTTGGGCTTGCGGCCCTCGTTGTGGGCGATGACCGCGTTCGCCGCGTCCAGGATGGTCTGCGTCGAACGGTAGTTCTGTTCGAGCATGATGGTCTTGGCGTTCGGGAAGTCCTGTTCGAAGTCCTGGATGTTGCGGATGTCCGCGCCGCGGAACGCGTAGATCGACTGGTCGGAGTCGCCGACGACGGTGATCCAGGCCGGCCCCTGCCGTCCGGCGGCCACGGCGTCCGGTTGGGGCCGCTCCCCCGCATCCACGCCGGCCAGCTCCCGCACGAGCACGTACTGCGCGTGGTTGGTGTCCTGGTACTCGTCGACGAGGATGTAGCGGAACTTGTGCCGGTAGTATTCGGCGACCATCGGGCAGCCGCGCAGCAGTTCGACGGTGCGCACGATCAGGTCATCGAAGTCCACGGCGTTCGCCATGGCGAGCCGGTGCTGGTATTCGGCGTAGACGACCGCGTACAGCTCCTCCACGTTGCCGAACCGGCCGAGCTGGTAGCCCTTCTGGCCCGGCTTGTAGTCGGCCGCGTAGGTGTTCAGCTGCTCCCGCCACCCCTGCAGGTTGTTCTTGTAATCGGAGATGCGCGCCAGGATGGAGCGGGGCGTGTAGCGTTTGAGGTCGATGTTCAGATCGGCGCCGATGAGCTTGACCAGGCGCTCGCAGTCGGCGGTGTCGTAGATGGAGAATCCGGATTTCAGCCCGATCTGCTCGCCGTCGCGCCGCAGGATGCGCACGCAGGCGGAGTGGAAGGTGGACACCCACATGCGCTGGGCCACCGGCCCGATCAGTCCGGTCAGGCGTTCGCGCATCTCGGCGGCGGCCTTGTTGGTGAACGTGATGGCCAGGATCTGGCTGGGCCAGGCGCCGAACTGGGTGAGGATCCAGGCGATGCGGCGCGTCAGCACGCGGGTTTTGCCGGAGCCCGCGCCGGCGCCGATGAGCAGCGCCTGCCCGCGGTACTGCACGGCCTCGGCCTGCTGCGGGTTCAGGTCGCCGATGAGATCGTCGGCGGCACGCACGATGAGATCCGGATCCTGTGGCACGCTGGCCCCTTTCCTTCAAGAATCGATCGAGTCCGATACGTCGGGTATCGGCGCATTCATGTCTACCACATCGTTCGGTCAGGTGACGCACGTAAGCTGGACGGTTATACGCGCATCAGCACGTTGTCGGCAGCATTCAGCGCAAAGGATGAGAAGCATGAAGGAACTCGAGGAACGTATCCGCAGGGAAGGCACCGTCAAGCCGGGCAATGTGCTCAAGGTCGACGCCTTCCTCAATCATCAATGCGATGTGGCGTTGTACGATGCCATGGGCAAGGCATGGGCCGAGCATTTCAAGGATCGTGAGATCACCAAGATTCTCACCATCGAGGCTTCCGGTATCGGAATGGCCTGCATGGCCGCCCGGCATTTCGGCGACGTGCCGGTGGTGTTCGCCAAGAAGGCGCAGTCCATCAATCTGGATGGCGATCAATACGTGACCACCGTGTATTCGTTCACCAAGCAGCGCGAGTTCCCCGTCATCGTGTCGAAGAAGTATCTGGGGCCTGAGGATCATGTCCTGCTCATCGACGATTTTCTTGCCAACGGCAAGGCGCTGCGAGGCCTGATCGATATCTGCGAGCATGCCGGCGCCACGGTGGAAGGCATCGGCATCGCCGTGGAAAAGGGATTCCAGGGTGGCGGGGACCGACTGCGTCAGGAAGGATACGATGTCGACTCGCTGGCGATTGTGGAGTCGATGGATCCCGAGACCGGTGATATCACGTTCCGTCACTGAGCCCGCGCGAGAGGAGAGACTATGAGCGAGAAGAAGACCAAAACGACCTCCGGCATTTCGTTCGAAGCACTGAGCAGTTTGGATGCACCGATTGCGTTCTGGCGCGGCATCCCGTTTGGGCTGCAGCATGTGATGGCCATGTTCGTGGCGAACCTGGCGCCGATTTTCATTGTGGCGTCGGCCGCAAACATGGATGCGCAGCAGTCGGCCACGGTGATCCAGGCGGGTCTGTTGGTGGCCGGTCTGGGAACCTGCCTGCAGTTGTACGGCGCATGGCTGATCGGTTCGCGGCTGCCGATGGTGACCGGCATCTCGTTCACCTACGTGGCTGCGGCCGTGGCGATTTGCGCAGACAAGGGCTATGGCGCCGTGGTTGGCGCTGTGATTGTGGGAGGTCTGCTGGAACTGGTGCTGGGTCTGACGGCCAAGTACTGGCGTCGGTTCGTGCCGCCGATCGTCTCGGCCATCGTGGTCACATCGATCGGATTCTCGCTGCTGACCGTGGGTGCTGAAAGCTTCGGCGGCGGTTCAGGGGCTGAGGATTTCGGCAGCTGGCAGAACCTGACGCTGGGTCTGATTTCGCTGGTGGCCTGTCTGGCATTCCAGCTGCTGATGAAGGGCACGGCCAAGCAGCTGTCGGTGTTGTTCGGCCTGGTGGTTGGCTATGTGGTGGCGATTGCGATGGGCAAGGTCGATTTCTCCGGTTTTGCCGATCTGCAGATCGTATCCGTGCCGCGAATCATGCCGTTTAAGCCCGAATTCGACCCTGGCGCGATCATCTCTCTGGGACTGCTGTATGTCGTTTCCTCCGTGGAGGTGCTGGGCGATACCGCCGCATTGACCAAGGTGGGGCTGAACCGCTTGCCCACGGAGAGGGAGACGGCCGGCGCCATTGCCGGAGACGGTTTGATCTCCTCGGTCTCCGGTCTGTTCGGATGTCTGCCGTTGACCAGTTTCGCGCAGAACATCGGCCTGGTGGCCATGACCAAGGTCGTCAACCGCAAGGTGATTCTTTCCGGCGGTCTGATTCTGATTCTGGCCAGTTTCGTGCCGGCCATCGCCGAAGTGTTCAATTCCATGCCGCAGGCCGTGCTCGGCGGCTGCACGATTATGATGTTCGGCAACATCATCCTCTCCGGATTCCAGATGATCGCCGAGGCGGGCTTCACCCAGCGCAACATCACCATCGCGGCGCTGAGCCTGACGATCGGCATCGGATTCACGCAGGTGAGCGACATCTTCGTGCACTTCCCCGCCCTGTTCCAGCAGATCTTCGCCTCGAACTGCATTGCGGTGGCCTTCGTCGTCGCGCTGATCCTCAGTCTGGTCCTGCCCAGCGAGAAGCATTTCCTGGCCGCCAGGGAGGACTGATTCACGCCTCAGCTATGAGGCTTTCCTGACGGTCGACGACAACGACGTGGCGACGGACCGCGCCAGCGTGTCGGCGGGATTGCCTTCCGCGGCCTTGAGCCCCCGCAGCATGCGCAGCTGGATCGGCACCGTGATCGCGAACGTCAGCAGGTCGGAGATCGGCTGGGCCATCTGGATGCCCAGCAGCGCCGGCAGGCCGAACGCCGGCAGGATCGCCGGCAGCAGCCAGACCAGCGGCACCAGGAACAGCCCCTGACGGGCCACACCCAGAATCGAGGCCGCCAACGTCCTGCCCATGGTCTGCTGGCTCATATTCGACATCATGTTGAACCCGTTCATCCACAACGTGCAGCACTGCAGCCGCAACGCCACCTCGCCGATCCGGATCACGTCGGGGTCGGCCCGGAACAGGCCGACCAGTTCGGGGGCGAACAGCGCGAACACCACGGTCGCGCAGACCAGGATCGCCGTCTCCACGCGCACACCGAACCAGAATCCGCGGCGGACGCGGGCGAACAGACCGGCGCCGTAGTTATAGCCGCACACCGGCTGGAACCCTTGTCCGAAACCGACGATCATCGAGTTGGCGGTCAACGCGATGCGGTTGACGATCGCCATGGCCGCGATCGCCGCATCGCCGAACGGGTTCGCGGCCAGATTCACGCAGGTCACGGCCACCGACCCCACGCCGTTGCGCAGCAGCGACGGCAGTCCCCCGCCGATCATCTCCCGGATGAGCAGCATGTCCGGCTGGAACCATCGCGGGGACAGCCGGACCACGCCCACCTTGACGCACATCACGGTCAGGATCGTGAAGCTGATGGTCTGGCAGATCGCGGTGGCCAAGCCCGCGCCGAAGATGCCCAGACCGGCGCCGAAGATCAGCGCCGGGGCCAGAGCGATGTTCAGGATCGCCCCGGTGACCAGACCGATCATCGAATAGGCGGACAACCCCTGGAAGCGCAGCAGGCCGTTCATCGTGAACGAGCCGGTGACGCAGGGCGTGGCGACCAGCAGCGGCGTCAGGTACTGCACCGCATAGGGGGCGATTGTATCGGTGGCGCCCAGTCCGTGCACCAGCGGCTGCAGGACCAGCAGCCCCAGCACACCCAGCAGTACGCCGAAGCCCACCGATCCGAAGAAGGCGACCGACAGCAGTCTTGAGGCGCGCTCCTCGTTGCGTTTGCCGAGCTCTCGCGACAGCGAGTTGCCGCCGCCCTGGCCGAAGAAGAAGCCGATGGCCTGCATGATGGTCATCACCGAGAAGGCCACGCCCACGGCGCCGGACTGCGAGGTGCCGAGCCGGCCGATGAACCAGGTGTCGGCCATGTTGTAGGTCACGGTGACGAGATTCGAGACGATGGCCGGCACGGCCAGACGCAGGATCAGCGGTTCCAGCGGGGATTGGGTCATCTGAACGTACTTCGCGTCCGCCTTGGCATGGACGTCCGATGCTGCCGCAGCCGTTCCGTGTCCTCTACTCACGCCCGCATTCTATCATCGCGGCCGGCGGCGCGGCCCGGAACCGTCCACCGATCGCACTCAGCCGACGGCCAGCTCGGTGGTCCTCTCCGCGGTATCCGGGCGCGGCCGGCGCGCCCGGATGGCGCCCACGGCCAATCCCACGCAGGTGAAGGCGGCCGCATACATCAGCACCAGACCGGTCGATGACGCCCACGCCCCCGCATCCGGACCGGAGGCGGCATGCTCCCCCAGTCCCAGCGCCGCGCACAGCGCGTCGCCGTACCACCAGCCGGGCAGCAGATGGCCGAGCACCAGCATGGCGTCCGGCATCAGCGAGGCGGGGAACCAGGCGCCGCCGGTGAAGGCGACCACCAGCGAGAACACATTCGCGAACCCGTTCGCCGCCTCCTCGGACACGCCGCACTGCCCGAGCGCGAATCCCAACGCCACGGCCATCAGCGCGTACGTCAGCACCGTCACCGCGCACAGCGCGAAGAACTCCGGTGCGATCGAGGCGTCCGTGCCCAACGGCAGCATCAGCAGCGCCGACAGCGCCAGGTAATAGGCCGACGCGATGACGCCGAGCAGCAGGCAGGCCAGGAACACGCCCATCCCCCGCCGAGAGGGATGCTCCGCCGACGCGGCCAGCCTGCGCCGGACCCGACCCGCGTTGAACACACCGGCCACCAGCGCCACGGTCACGGTCATCGACGCCATGATCGGATACCCGCCGAATCTCATCGACACACCGAACACCGACGCCCCGGTGCGGGAGTCGCCGGCCGTTCCCGTCTGCGCCACGGCGACGCCGTCACGCCCGTTGGCTTGCGCCTCGTCCATCACCCGTTGCACGCTGTGCGCCAGCAGCGCCCCGTCGGCGTCCGTGTCGACTCCCGCATGCACCAGCCGCGCGCGGTATTCCGATCGGAGCGACGATAGCAACCCTTCCATCTGCATCCTCGCCATCGCCCCCACGCCGGAGGTGTAGCTGGTCACGGTTCGCACCGCCGGCACGTCGCCGCCCGTGCGAACCGCCTCGGCGAACCGTGCGGCGTAGCCTTCCGGCACGATGATGATCAGGTCCACATAGTTCGTGGCCACGGCGTCCTGCAGCGCGCGCTCGGTATCGTCGAGCGCGATCAGATCGCAGCCGGCGGAAAGCCCCTCGCGCAGCCCCTGCGCGATGCCGGCCTCACCGCCGTCGCGGTCCACCACGGCGACCGTGGCCCTATCGGACTCGTAGACGCCGGCGGACGCCGCATCCTGCTGCGCGCCGGCCACCGAGCCGGACATCAGGACGATCATCATCAGGCTCAGCCCGAACAGGTAGACGAGCAGATAGGCGCGGTGCCGCCAGATGACCCGCAATGCGGCTTTAAAGGTGTTCATAGCGTTGCCTCCTCAACATCAGCGCCGCAATGGCCAGGAACACGATGCTCATCCCCGCCAGCAGCGCGGCCGTGCGGACGAAGGGCTGCAGGCTGTCGTAGTACAGGATGTCGTGGAACAGCTGGGAGACCTGCCGGACGGGGTTGATGTCCGCCAGCAGCGGCAGCTCCCGCTGGATCATGTCGCCCAGCTGCATGGCCGGCTGGCCGTAGAGCCCGGCGAACAACGACAGCAGGCATGTCATGCCGGTGGAGATGCCCACCTTCGAGCCCACGCCCAGTTTCGGCAACGCGCCGATCAGCGAGCCCAGCGACGACGCCATGAACGTGGCCACGCCGATGCCGAGGAACGCGAACGGTTCACGCCCGGCCACGCCCACCGAGAACACGTATCGGATGACGATGAACGACAGGCTCATGCAGCATGCGGACACCAGCCAGGCGGCCAGGAACCCCGCCGTCAGTATGCGCCACTTCGGCAGCGGCGCCAGGCAGCGGCGCGCGCCGAGGGTGGACAGATTCGGCTGGGATTCGCTGATGGCGCCGATGGCTAGGGTCATGGTCATCAGACAGGCCATGCCCAGCAGCGCGAACTGGTAGCGCACGGGTTCGTCCGGGGCCGTGCGGGTGAGCCGGATCTCCTCGCTCAAGCCCGCGGTGGACCCCAGCTGCCCGGTGAAGGAGTCGTCCAGAAAGGCTTCGGGAGCGTACCGACCCACCGACTCCCCCAGCCGCGCCGTGTCGTTGTACCGCGCCACGGCATCCGAGATGATGCTGAGGGTTATGCCCACGGCCCCGTCCGATTCGGCCGTGGTCGCGGCCGAATCGCTGATGACGAACGCCAGTTCGCCGTCCCGCGCGGCCAGATAGCCCACCGCGCGACCCTCACGCAGGTCGGCGAGCGCCGCGTCCGCGTCCGGCACCTGCGTGGCCTTGAGCACGGCCGTGTCGGCGTCCTGCAGGGCTTCCACGAGGTCCTGCGCGCCTGTCAGGCCGTCCCATGCGTCGTCACGCACGATGTCTATGGGCTGGGCCTCGATGCTGTAGCTGCTCTCGATGTTCTGGAACATGGCGTGGAACATGGTGGCCAGGATGATCGGGAAGGCGAGCGCCCAGAAGATCATGGCCGGCCGGTGCAGCATGGTTTTGATCTGTGCGATGAATGTGGTGAGCATCGTCCGCTCCTTTCAGTCGCGCAGCGCCGTGCCGGTCAGTTCGAGGAACACGTCGTTCAGGCTCGGCGGGCGCGAGGTCAGGTGTCCGATGTTGGTGCCGGATCGCTCCAGCACGCCGAGTATGTCGATGAGGTTGGTCTCGCCGCGCCGGCAGCGGATGTCCAGCTGCTGGCCGTCGTAGGTGGCCGCGATGACCGCGGGCAGGGCGTCGACCTGTTCCAGGGTGGCCGGGGTGAGGTCCAGGGTCTGGACGGTGATGCGTTCGCCGGTGTCGATCATGAGTTTGAGTTCCTCGGCGGTGCCGAGCGCCAGATGCCGGCCGTGGTCCATGATGAGGATCCGGTCGCAGATCTGCTCGACCTCCTCCATGTAGTGGCTGGTGTACACGACGGTGGTGCCGCGGTCGCGCAGGGTCATGATGCCCTCCAGGATGGCGTTGCGGCTTTGCGGGTCCACGGCCACGGTGGGCTCGTCGAAGAAGATGAGGTCGGGCCTGTGTGCTATGCCGCAGGCGATGTTGAGCCTGCGCAGCAGACCGCCGGAGAGCTTGCCCGGACGGAACCGCCGGTAGTCGTCGAGTCCTACGAAGGCGATGGCCTCGTCGACCATGGGGGTTCGGGTGCGTCCATCGGGCACGTACAGGGAGCAGAAATAGTCGATGTTCTCCTCGACGGTCAGCTCGTAGAAGACGGCGACCTCCTGCGGCACGACGCCGATGCGTCGTTTGAGTGCATAGCTGGTGGGCGTCATCGGCGATCCGAAGACGCCGACCTGCCCGGCGTCGTAGGTCACCAGCGCCAGGATGCAGTTGATGGCGGTGGTTTTGCCTGAACCGTTCGGGCCGAGCAGGCCGAAGATCTCCCCCTGCCTGACGTCCAGATCGAAATAGTCGAGGGCGAGCACGTCGCCGTACCGTTTGACCAGCCCCTGAACGCTGACCGCGGGTGGAACGGGTGTGGTCATCGCTGTCTCCTCTCGTGCGTAGGTATCTCCATGATGCAGGATGCCGGCGGGGCCTGCATGGTGAGACACGTCATCGTTTCCGCCCGGATCGTGACGAATGTCACCGTGCCCGTCCCCGAAGTCACGGTATGGTGGAGACATGCGCACACTCCTCGACAAGGCCGCGATGTTCGCCTTGTGCCTGATCCTGCATATCACCCTCACCGGCGATATGCGGCCGGGTTCGGTCGTGGCGCTGCTGGCCGCGGTCTGCTGCACGTCGCTGTGCGAATGGCTGCCGGCCGCACGGCTTCGTCCCCTGATGCCGGGCTGCTACGCGGTTATGGCTTGCCTGTCCGCCGAATTCCTCTGGTTCCTGCCGACAATCGCCTATGACGCCATGCGTCTGCGGCCCCTCCGCTTAGTACGTGCCGGCGCATCGCCCGTCCGCGGGAGCGGTGCGGACGGGCCGCCGCGTTGGATGATGGCCGTGTCGTGCTGGCTGTGGGTCGCGCCGTTGGCAATGCGCCTGTTCGGATTGGGTGCCGACCGCGGGCAGGCCGGGCCGGATTCGTATCTCATCGTCGTTGTTGCGGCGGTGGGTGCGCTGCTCGGGGAATCCGCGAGACGCTGCAACGCGCTCGACGCCGGCAGGACCCGGATCGAGGATGAGTCCCGGGACATGCTGCGCCGCTACCGGATCCGGCTCGCCGACGGCCGCGAGGAACGCGCCGCGGCCATCCATACGGCCACCGTCAACGAACGCACGCGCATCGCCCGCGATATCCATGACAACGTCGGCCATCTGCTCACCCGCGCCCTCATGCAGGCCGAGGCGGGACGGCTAGTGGCCGAGGCCGGCGGCGCGCACGATGCCGCCCGTGGGTTCGCGCAGATCCACGATACTGCGGACCAGGCGATGACGATGATCCGCCGTTCCGTCCACGATCTGGAGGATGACGGCACGGATTTCGCCGCGCAGATCCATGCCGCGGCGCACGCGTTCGACGGTGCGGCGGATTTCGACGTTCGGCTGCGCAACGATATCAGGACGGCGCCCGCGCCGGTCGCGCGGTGCCTGTCCGCGGTGATCCGCGAGGCCGTGTCGAATGTGGCCCATCACAGCGACGCTGCGCAGGTATCGGTGCTGTTGCACGAGTTCCCCGCCTTCTGGCAGCTGACCGTGCAGGATGACGGAGGCCGCATGCCGCACGCCGCGGCCACCGCTCCGCGTGGCATGGGGCTGGCCGATATCGAGGCCCGTGTCAGGGCGTTGGGAGGCACGGCGCTGTGCGGACCGTTCAACGACGGATGGCGCGTCTTCGCATCGATTCCCAAAACACCATGGACCGCCGAGGGAGGGCGCGCATGAAAACCGCCATCGTGGATGACGACCCCATCGTCTGCCAGTCGCTGGCCACCATCCTCGCCGCCACCGGGGCGGCCGAGGTGCTCTGGACGGCGAACAACGGAACCGACGCCGTGGAACGCTATCGATCCGGCCCGCACCACCGGCCGGACGTGCTGCTGCTCGATATTCAGATGCCCGGCGTGAGCGGATTGGACACGGCCCGGCGCATCCTGGCGTTCGACCATGCCGCGCGCATCCTGTTCCTGACCACGTTCTCGGACCGGGCCTATATCGACGAGGCCATCGCCATCGGCGCCCGTGGATACCTCATCAAGCAGGACGTGTCCGCCGTCGCCCCCGCCTTGCAGGCCGTGATGGCGGGGCAGGTCGTACTCGGCGCCGAGGTGCTCGGCAAACTGACGGAGGAACGGCCCCACCGCCACGACGGCGACGTGCCCAGCAATCCGTTCCCGAATCTGAGCGACCGCGAGCGGGACATCGCCGCGCTGGTCGCGCAGGGACTCGACAACCGGGACATCGCCTCCCGCCTGTGCCTGTCGGAGGGCACCGTGCGCAACCGCATCAGCGGAATCCTGGACAAGCTCGGCATGACCAACCGCACGCAGCTGGCCATCGCCTGGCTCAAGGGCGGACGGTAGGCTCAGCTGTTCTTCATCACCACGTTGTCGATGACGTCGGCCACCTTCTCGCAGGCGTCGGCGCACTCCTCCAGCTGCGTGTACACCTCATGCCAGGCGAACACGCGCAACGGGTCGGTCTCGGCGGTGTGCAGCGTGCGCAACGCATCCACGAACATCGTATCCGCCTCCTGCTCGATGCGGTTGATCGTGAACACACGCTCGCGCAGGGTCTTGGACCGCTTGAACCGGCGCATCTCGGCGACCAGGTCCTTCATCTGGCCCACCTCCTCGACCACCTTGTCGAGGGTGACGAGCGCATCGGGGCGAATCTCACGGACGTTATCGTAGTACAGCCGGTGCAGCACGCCTTCGATCTCATCGACCACGCTGTCCAGATAGTCGCTGAGCAGCGCGATGTCCTCGCGATCGATCGGGGTGATGAACGCGGTGACCAGCTCGTCGACCAACGCGTGACGCACCTCGTCGGCCGCCTGCTCGATGGCGTGCATCTGCCCCATGCGCTCCTGGAGCGTATCCGGGTCGTAATGGCGCATGACGTCCGCCAGCAGCTGCACGGCCTGACAGGCGTATTCGGCGCTCCTGTCAAAGGAGTCGAAATAGAACGCGTCGTTCTTTCTTGCCATGTGAAGCAGTTCCTTCCGTTAGAAGATGAACATGAACAGTTTGGCCATGATGTAGCTGATGATGCCGCAGCCGGGGAATGTGAACACCCAGGTGAGCATCATGTCCTTGACCACGCCGAAGTTGATGGCGGACAGGCGCTTGACCGCGCCGACGCCCATGATGGCGCTGGTCTTGGTGTGCGTGGTGGACACGGGGATGCCAAGCACCGTCATCAGCAGCAGACACAACGCGCTCGACAGGTCGGCGGAGAAGCCCTGAAACTTCTCCAGCTTGACCATGTCCTGGCCGACCGACTTGATGATGCGCTCGCCGCCCACCGAGGTGCCCAGGCCCATGATGACGCTGCACAGCAGCATCAGCCACACCGGGATCACCACGCCGGCCACGCTGGACTGCCCGTTGCAGAACGCCATGCCCAGGAACAGCACGCCGATGAACTTCTGGCCGTCCTGCGCGCCGTGCATGAAGCTCATCGAGGCGGCGCCCACGATCTGCGCGTATTTGAAGAACCCGTTGGTGCGGCGGCGGTCCAGCCCCGCGCAGATCACCGTGACCAGCTTGCAGACGACCCAGCCCATCGCGAAGCCGATGACCAGGCTGGCCACCAGACCGTACAGCACCTTGACCCACTCGTCTATGTTGATGCCGCCGATGCCGCTCTGGATGGCGATGGCCGCACCGGACAGGCCGGCGATCAGACTATGGCTTTCGGAGGTGGGGATGCCGAACAGCGAAGCGATCACGCTGTAGACGACGATGGAGAACAGCGCGGCGCACAGGGCGATCAGCGCCTCATGCGTGTTGCCGCCGAAATCCACCATGTTGCTGATGGTGGAGGCCACCGAGGCGTTCAGCTGGGTCATGATGAACACACCCAGGAAATTGAAGACCGCGGCCATGATGACCGCGGAGCGTACACGCATGCAGCGCGTGGTCACACAGGTGGCGATGGCGTTGGGGGCGTCGGTCCATCCGTTGACGAAGATCACGCCGAGCGTGAGCAACGTAGTCACCAGCAACGCCGGATTGGTGAGGACCTGTTGGATAAAAGTCATGAATGAAACGTCCAACGGACTCGCCACCTTTTTCGCTCAGGTTTTCAACAGTGAACACACTGAGTTTACCTGATGTTCACCGAAGAGTCGTGCAGCGTGGCTACGTAGCGTTTCGTCAATGGCGTGTCGCGGCAGAAATCATCCCCCGTCACGGTCGTATTCCATCCATGTCACGACACGACATTGCAGCGAAATACGCCGATGCCGAGTCGATGCTCCGCCATATCGTGCCTCTTCGTTCAGCCTTGCCGCGAAGACCATGCGTGGATGAAGAACAGACTGGCTCCTATCCCAATGCGCCCAAAACCTCACTGCGTTGTTCCTCGATGGCTTCGACGATCTCCGCCTTGTACTCGTCGCGGTTCTGCCATTCGTCGATGTTCAACATCAATGCGTCCACGCCGACTCCGACCGCGGCACCGGCGGCAAGCCCCGCAACCGTGCCGAGTGGACCCGCAACGGTACCCGCAGTACCGCCGATGGCGCTTCCTATAGCGCTCGCACCGAGTTTGCTTCCGATCTGACTTACGAATTTCTTAAAGAACTGTTTCGATGCCGCTTTCATGAACACACCGGCGGCCAGGCCGATCGTACTGCTTATCACGACCCGATCATTCGCATCGAGTAGCCGCTGGGCCGGTTCAAACGAGTCGGAGAAGAAATCGTCATCCAGTTCCTCCTTCTCGACGATCAGCCATTCGGGTACGTCATCCATTTCATACGCGGCGAGCTCCTCCTCCGCATCCGTGCGATATTGGTCGATCTGGGCGGCGTAACGCTCCAACTGCTCGTCAATAGCGGAGTCGTCGATGCCGTTTTCGATGTGCGCGGTGAACTGATCGGTTACGAATTCCTCCGCGGAACCGGTGATCATACTCGCCAATCGTTCGTAATCGGCAGGCAGGCTGTAGTACCAATCAAGGTAGGGGGGGGGTGGTGACGTTTTGTTGGACTCCGGTGTCCTTGTTCTTTGATTATGCCATGAGTCCGAGCTCGCGTCTTCGTTTGGCGATGCTGGTGCCGAAGGCGAGCTTGATCCGCTCGTCCCGATACCAGCGCATGTACCCGTCCAACTGTTCGACGAACCCTTCGATGGTGACGCCCGTGAAGCTCCGGCCGTGGAAGAACTCCTGCTTGAGACGCCCGAAGAACCCCTCCGCGGCCGCGTTGTCCGGGGAGCAGCCCTTCGCGCTCATCGACCGGGTCAGCTTGTGCTCCCCGCAGATGCGGATCCATCCGGGCCACCGGTAATGGCAGCCGCGGTCCGAGTGGATGATCGGATGCTCCCCGTCGCCGAGCGTGGAGCACGCGTCGCGGAGCATCCGGTTGGCCAGCTCGGCGTTCGGGCTCGTGCCGATCGTCCAGGAGACCGGCATCCCGTCACAGCAGTCGACCACCGGACTGAGTGTGTTTGTTCAATGGAATTGTGGCCGGTTGAGCATCGTGTTTCAGTCCAGTTG